>Ga0209539_1000884_pt1 | contig 16778 bp, 16 predicted proteins | sample BarGraNGADG00312_2_FD_184499 | JGI IMG/M metagenome (GOLD analysis project Ga0209539, IMG submission 184499) | Arctic peat soil microbial communities from Barrow, Alaska - Barrow Graham LP Ref core NGADG0011-312 (SPAdes) (version 2) | ecosystem: Environmental > Terrestrial > Soil > Wetlands >... | reverse complement strand
TGGCCCGGCAGCCACCTTCACGCTGGCCACCTCGATGCCCGTGTTCTTCGCCCACCCCCGCTCGCCCTGGGAACGGGGCACGAACGAGAACACCAACGGGCTGATCCGCGAGTATCTGCCCAAGGGCACCACGATCACCGACCACCAGCCCTACCTGAGCGCCATCGCCGAAGAACTCAACGACAGGCCCCGCGCGAGCCTCGGATTCCTCACCCCACGAGAAGCCCTCGAACGCCTCCTCGTTGCTTCCACGCCTTGACACCGCCATCCTGCTCGGGAACAACGCCGCGCTGGCGTCATCGGTGACCGGGCTGCAGGGTTTCCTGGACCACCTGCCCCGAGGCATCCTCCCCGCGGGGCTCTCGGCGGAGCAGACGGTCATCTACGCAGTGATCGTCTACTTCATGGCGCCCTTCTTCCTCATCATCCCGATGATGGTCGCCAGCATCACGGCCAGCTCCAGCTTCGTCGGGGAGAAGGAGCGGCGGACGATCGATGGGCTGCTCTACACGCCGCTGACCGACCGCGAGCTGGTGCTCGGCAAGGCACTCGTCTCCGTGATCCCGTCCGTACTGCTCGCCTGGGTCTCGTTCGCCATCTACACCGTGCTCGTCAACGTGCTCGCGGCACCGATGTTCGGTGGCATCTTCTTCCCCACGTGGACCTGGGCGGTCATCATCCTCGCGCTGGTCCCGCTCATCGCCTTCCTGGCCACCTGCCTGATCGTGGCCGTCTCGGGGCGCTCGACGAGCATGCAGGAGGCCCAGAGCTCGGCCGTTCTCGTCATCCTCCCGGTCATCGGCCTGGTGATCAGCCAGGCGACGGGGCTGCTGCTCTTCGACACCACCGTCGCGCTCGTGGCGTCCGCGGCCGTGCTGGTGATCGACGTCGTGGTCTACCTCGCCGTCGTCGGGCGCTTCCGACGCGAGCGCATCGTCACCCGGCTGTAGGCCGGTCGGGCCTCAGCGCGTGATGTAGGCGGTGAGATGGTCGCGCTCGCCCTGCACCTCGGCCATCCGGTGCTTCACGACGTCGCCGATGCTCACGATCCCGGCCAACCGCCCCTCCACCAGGACCGGTAGGTGCCGGATCCGGCTCTCGGTCATGACGTCCATGAGCTCGTCGATCTGGTCCTGCGGGCCGCAGAACCGGACGTCCACGGTCATGATCTCCGACACCGGGCCGTCGAGGATGCCGTCACCGTCCGCGTGCATCCGCCGGACGATGTCGCGCTCGCTGACGATGCCGGCGACGCGTGCCCCGTCGCCCGAGACCACGACCGCACCGACCTGGTGCTCGGCCAGGAGGGCGAGCAGCTCGCGCACGCTCTCCTCGGGGGCGATCGTCACGACCGACCCGCCCTTGCGCCTCAGCACCTCGGTAACCCGCATCGTCCGAGCACTCCCATCGCACGCCAGGACGCGCGTCGTCGCGGTCCAGGTTATTGACGGTACGTCATGCACGATGCCCGTGGAAGATCCCCACCGAACCCGCGGCCCCTCCCCGCTCGCCGCGGGGCCGCCGTCCCGCACCTGTCGCCACCCGAGCGCGGGGGCCAGCGCCGCGAGACCCGCCGCCACGAACGCATGCCACACGGCGTGGCCGTACCACCAGCGGGTCTCGGGGTCGCACAGCGGCCAGCCGGGGCTGGAGAGGATCTCCAGGATCCCGCCGGTCGCGAGCAGCGCGACCGTCCAGATGATTGGCCGGCGCAGCGCGGGGCGTCGATACGCGCGGTAGACCCCCAGGAGCACGGTGACGACCGAGACAGCGCCCTGGGCCATGTCGCCCGGCTGGGGGAAGAAGTGGATCACCGGCGCGAGGAGGGCGGTCGGCAGGGCCCACCACCACCACACCCGCGACCGCCCCGCGAGGTCGGCGACCGAGTCGGCGATGATGAAGATGAGCGTCGCGGCAAGCGGGAGGTCGCGGGCGAGGTCCGCCCAGAACGGGTTCGGGCCGTGCTGCACGACCGAACCCAGCCCGATGCCCGCGACCAGGACGGCGTATGCGGTGGACGACGGCTCACGGGCCTCGACGGGGCCCGGTGCCCGCTCCAGCGAACGACGACGTCGTCGGCCGAGCAGGACGATGACGACCGCGGCCACGACGAAGGCGAGACTCGAGTACGTCGAGACGGGCTCGCGCAGGAACCCGTGGCTGATCGGCTCGCAGCCGGGCCCGACCTCGTCGGCCCACGCCGACGACAGCGACGGGATGACCGCTCCCACCGGCCCAGGATAGAGCCGCGGGAGGACGGCGTGTCAGCGGCCCAGCCAGCCCCCGTCGACCGGCAGCAGGATCCCGTGGACGTAGTCGGACGCCGCCGAAGCGAGGAAGACCGTCGCGCCCCCGAGGTCCGAGGGCTCCCCCCAGCGTCCGGCCGGGATTCGCTCGAGGATCGAGCGGGCGCGCACCGGGTCCGCACGCAGGGCCGCGGTGTTGTCCGTGGCGATGTACCCGGGCGCGATCGCATTCACGTTGACGCCCCGGACGGACCACTCGTTCGCCAGCGCCTTGGTGAGCCCCGCGATCCCCGACTTCGCCGCGGTGTACCCGGGCACGGTGACCCCGCCCTGGAAGCTGAGCAGGCTCGCGGTGAAGATGACCTTCCCGTGACCGCGCTCGAGCATCGGCCGCGCGACCAGCTGGGTCAGCACGAACTGGCTGGACAGGTTCACCTCGAGCACCCGGTCCCAGCTCGCCAGGGGGTGGTCGATGGCCGGTGCCCGCTCGATGGTCCCGGCGTTGTTCACCAGGATGTCCGGGGCACGGGTGGCGAGCTCGGCGCCGAGCGCGAGCACCGCCGTCCTGTCCGCAAGGTCGACGGTGCGGGCCTCGAACGCGCGTCCGTGAGATGCGACCATCTCCCCCACCGGGCTGCCGGTGGCGGGGAGCGTCGCGCTGACGCCGATGATGTCGGCGCCCGCCCGGGCGAGGGCCTCAGCCATCGCGAAGCCGATGCCCCGGCTGGCCCCGGTGACGACCGCGACCTTCCCGGTCAGGTCGAAGGGGCCGTTCATGCCGGGACCCCCTGCGTCTGCCCCGCCTGCACGTCGACAAGGATCTTCATCGCTCTCCCACCTTCAAGATCGTCCAGTGCTGTCTGGATCTCGGACAAGGGCACCACCCGGGTGATGAGCGACGCCGTGGGGACCGCGCCCGTGCTGATCACCTCGGCCGCCGCCTCGAAGTCCGCGCGCTCGTAGACCCGGGCACCGATCACCGTCAGCTCCCGCCAGAAGACCCGCTGGAGGTCGACGGCGCGAGGGGCCGAGTGGATCGCGACCACGACGATCGTGCCGCGCACCTTCGCCAGGGCCGTCGACGTCGCCACGGCCGCGGCCGCTCCGGACACCTCGAAGACGACGTCGGCGCCGGCGCCGGCGGTCCACTCCTCGACCCAGGCGGCGATGTCGGTCGTGTCAGGGTCCGGGGTGCTGAAGCCCAGGCTCTGCACCAGGCCGCGGCGGTGGGCATCGGGTTCGACGACGGCGACGACGGCCCCGAACGTCGCGGCGACGCTCGCGATCAGCGTGCCGATGGGACCGCCGCCGAGCACCACGACCCTGTCCCCCGCAGCGACGCGTCCACGCCGCACGTCATGCACGGCAACGGCCACGGGTTCGATCAGGGCCGCCTCCCGGAGCTCGGTGACCGCGGGCACCGGCACGAGGGTCGATGCGGGGACGTTCCACAGCTCCTGGAGGGCGCCGGGGGAGTCGATGCCCAGGAACGTCAGGTGCTGGCAGATGTGGCTGTTGCCCGCGAGGCACGCCGGGCACGAGCCGTCCCACACCAGCGGCATCACCGTGACCTTGTCGCCCGGGGCCCAGCCCAGCACGCCCTCGCCTAGGCTCTCCACGGTTCCGCTCATCTCATGACCGAAGACCAGCGGCGTACGCACCCGCCGATCCATGTCGCCGTGCGCCACGTGCAGGTCGGTGCCGCAGAGGCCGACGTAGGCCACGCGGACCCGGACCTCCCCGGCGGAGGGATCGGTCGACTCGAAGTCGATGAGGCCGACCGTTCGGTTTCCAAGGTACGCGGCGGTGTGCACGGCATGCCTCCAAGGGCGTCGGGAGGATCACGGTTGGGTCACGATCCGATGTCGCAGTATAGGAGAGGATTGATCAAACGTCACACGTATGATCTACTCACTTTGTTGGCTCTCCCGTGTGAGCCGTTGGCCTCAGGTCTCTCCAGAGAGGGAAGGAACGGGACAGATGACCACACACAACCGTCGGGCCGCGATGACGCGGCAAAGGCGGGTCCTCGTGACGACGGCCGTCGCAGCATCGCTCTTCGCTGCTGCCGCCTGCTCGTCCGCAACACCGGACACCGACGACTCTGATGCCCCCGACGACTCGGACGGCACGTCGTACGGGTTCGAGACAGTCGAGCAGGACCCCAGCGCCCCCATCACGGTCTGGGTCGACGCCTCGCGGCAGCCCGCTGCCGACGCGTTCATCGCGGCGAACCCCGACTTCCCGATCAACGTCGAGACCTACGACGGCGGCGCCGACGGCTCCGGCTCGTTCCAGACCAAGGTCGAGGCCTTCAACCAGGCCGGCAGCGGTTGGCCGGATGTCGTGTTCTCGACGCAGAACAACGACGCGTCCTGGGCGAGCCAGGGCACCGATCCCTTCGCCGCACCGCTCGACAAGGGCTACTTCGAGCAGGCGTTCCTCGACGGCTTCACCCCGGGTGCCCTGAACCCGCTGACGGTCGACGGAACGATCTACGGCCTGCGCAACGACCTGGCCCCCACGGTCACGTGGTACAACCAGAGCCTGTTGGACGAGTTCGGGTACGACGTGCCGACGACCTGGGAGGAGTACGAGGCGCTCGGTGAGAAGGTCGCAGTAGAGCACCCCGGCTACATCATCGGCACGGTCGGTGACTCGTTCACCCCGGAGATCTTCTTCTGGGCGGCCAAGGCGCCGGTCAACGTCGTCGAGGGTGTCGACCAGCTGAGCTGCGACACGTCGGACCCCAAGGCCGTTGCGATGGCCGAGCTGCTGGACAACCTGATCGCCAAGGGCGTCCTCGCCTCGCAGAGCGTCTTCAGCCCCGAGTTCGTGCAGAGCTACGGTGACAAGGTGCTCATGCTCCCCGGTCCGGTCTGGTACGCGGGTGCGCTGTTCTCGAACCCCGACTCGCTGAACGCGGCGCCGGGGACGATCGCAGCGGGCCTTCCGCTCGCGTGGGATGGCGAGACCCCCGCGGCCGGCAACGTCGGCGGTGGCACGTGGTTCATCTCGCGGCACTCTGCCAACCTGGAGAACGCGAAGACGTTCCTCGAGTGGGTCACGAGCGACCCCGCCTACCAGGTTGACGTCGCGCAGGGCCTGCCCGCGTACAAGGAGGTCGGTGACCTGTGGCTCGCGAAGCAGGCTGAGACTGGCTTCTTCACCGACAGCTTCGCCGACAACGTCTCCACGGCCGCCGGCCAGGTCTGGGACGGCTGGGGCTTCCCGAAGTTCAGCCAGGAGGCGGTCTGGGCCAAGACCATCATCCCTGAGCTCGCCGCCGGCAAGAGCCTGGTCGACCTGCTTCCCGCGTGGGAGACGGCGATCAAGAACGAGGCTCAGGTGAACGGGTACCAGGTCTCCTGATCGTGTCGATCACTGACACCACCACCGCCGCCGACCCCGCAGTGCGGGGTCGGCGGCGGGCGGGTGGACACCGCCCCAGCGTTACCGACCGATCGGCCCGGATGTCGTACCTGTTCGTCTCGGGCTACGTCCTGCTCGCGCTGGCCTTCGGGGTCGTGCCCACGCTGTACGCGCTGCGGATGTCGTTCTTCAACGGCCAGGGGCAGTTCGTGTGGTTCGCGAACTTCATCCACGTCTCCCAGGACTTCCGCTTCATGCCGGCGGTCACCCACGTCGGGCTCTTCATCGCAGCCTGGCTCATCGGGCTGTTGTTCCTGGTCACCCTCCTCGCGCTGATCATCCACTCCATCGGGAGACGCTGGCTCAGCTCGAGCGTGCGGTTCATCTACTACATCCCCGGTGCCCTCGCCGGCGCCTCGTCAGTGGTGCTGTGGCTCTTCGTGCTGGATCCCACGGTCAGTCCGGTGTCGGCGGTCCTTCGCGCATTGGGCTCCGAGTCCCTGATCCAGACAGTCGCACCCGGCAACCTTCCGGTGGTCTTCGCCGTGATCGCGTTCTGGACCGGCGCGGGCGGCTGGATCGTCGTGATGTACGGCGCCCTGAACAGCATCTCCATCGAGGTGCTGGAGGCCGCGCGCCTCGACGGCGCCAACGCCATCCAGACGGCGCTGCACATCCAGCTCCCGATGCTGCGCAAGTGGATCTCGTACATGGCCATCATGTCGCTCGCCGCCGGGACTCAGCTGTTCGTGGAACCGAAGGTGCTGTCCCAGGCGACTCACGGCGTCGTCCCTGTCGACTACTCGCTCAACCAGCTCGCGTACCTCTACGCGTTCAAGCAGCAGGACCTCAACGGGTCGGCCGCTATCGCGGTGATGATGCTCGTCGTCTCGCTCGGGCTGAGCGTCTACGTCGTCATCCGAGGGGGACTCTTTGAGCGCGGCTAACACCCGACAGAGACCGCCGCGCAACCGTCGGCGTCGCTACCAGCTGACGCCCGGCGCATGGCTCGGACGCGCGACCATCGTGTCGGTTGCCCTCTTCTTCGTGGCCTTCTTCGTGGTCCCGATCATCTGGGTGCTCATCGCATCCGGGAAGTCAACTCGCGACCTCATCACCACCGGGCCCTTCGAGCCCGGAACGTTCGCCGACCTCGCCGCCAACTGGTCGGCACTGGTGAGCTTCCAGGACGGCGTCATCTTCCGATGGCTGGGCAACTCGGGGTACTACTCGCTCACGGCGCTGGTGATCACGCTCGCCACGTCCATCCCTGCCGGGTACGCGTTCGCCCTGGGCACCTTCCGCGGTCGCAAGGTCCTGCTCACGATGACCCTGGTCGTCATGCTCATCCCCAACACCGCACTGGTGCTGCCGATCTTCCTCGAGATGTCGGCGGTCGGCCTCATCGGCCACGCACTCGCGGTGATCCTGCCCTTCTCCTTCTTCCCCTTCGGCGTCTACCTCACGTACATCTACTTCTCGACGAGCGTGCCGCGCGACCTGCTCGACGCCGCGCGGATCGACGGCTGCGGGGAGATCTCCGTGTTCCTGAGGATCGCGATGCCGCTAGCTCGTCCCGTGATCGCCCTGGTCGGGTTCTTCAGCTTCGTCGCGAACTGGAACAACTTCTTCCTGCCGTTCCTCACCGTGCCCGGCCCGAAGTCACCCATCCAGGTGGGGCTGACCCAGCTGCTGTCGAGCGTCCCGGCGTTCAACCCGACGGCAGCAGGTGTCACGGTGATCCAGCTTCCGACGCTGGCGCTGGCCACTCTCCTGGCCGCCACACCGGTGCTGCTGGTCTTCCTGTTCTCGCAGCGCTTCCTCGTCTCGGGCATGACGGCGGGCGGGACCAAGGAGTGACCGCACAGCGATTCGCGTTCGTGGTCGACGTCGTCCCCGAGCTCCGCGAGGAGTACCTCCGGCTGCACGCGGCTGTATGGCCGGAGGTGGAGGCGGCGCTGTCCGCGCACCACGTCACGAACTACACGATCTTCATCCTCGAGAACACCCTGTTCGGATACTACGAGTACGTGGGTGAGGACCACGAGGCGGACATGGCACTCGTCGACTCCGACCCGGTCACGCAGGACTGGTTGCTGCGCACCGGCCCGTGCCAGACTGCGTTCGGGCGCGAGGCACGTCCGAGCGACGGGTGGCGGGCCCTCGACGAGGTCTGGCACCTGGCGTGAGACACATCGTCGACTCCCACCTGCACGTCTGGGAGCGGGCCATCCACCCGCAGCCGTGGATCGACCGGCGGACCATGTCCGCGATCGACCGGGACTACCCGCTCGCGGTTGCGTCGGACACGCTCGCCGGGAACGGGGTCGACGGGTGCGTCGTCATCCAGTGCGTCAACCGGCTCGACGAAACCGTCGACATCCTGGCGGCCGCGGTCCAGGTGCCGGCGGTCCGCGGCGTCGTCGGCTGGCTGGACCTCACCGCCGACGTCCCCGCCCAGCTGCACGGACTGCGTGCCGGGCCGGGTGGGCACCGGCTCGTGGGCGTCCGGCACGTGACGTTCGAGGAGGACGACGAGCGCTGGCTCGCGCGGCCCGACGTCGGCGCCGGTCTGGCGGCCCTGGGCGAGTCCGGCCTCACCTACGACCTGCTCGTGCGGTCGGACCAGCTGCGCCTCGCCACCGACGTGGCGCGCCGGCACCCCTCCACCACGTTCGTCCTCGACCACCTCGGGAAGGTCCCGATGACCAACACCACCCTGGTGTCCTGGGCGCGCGACCTTGCCGCGCTCGCGGCCTGCCCCAACGTCACGATGAAGGTCTCCGGGGTGGTCACCGAGGACGACTGGACGCGATGGTCGGTCGACCGGCTCCGCCCGATCGTGGATCATGCCCTGGCGACCTTCGGGCCGGACCGCCTGCTGTTCGGCTCGGACTGGCCCGTGGTGGAGCTCGCCGGCGGCTACGGCCCCTGGTTGGACGCCTATCTCGCGCTCACCGACGACCTGGAACCCGCTGAGCGGGCCGCAGTCGACGGCGGGAACGCCGTCCGCACCTACGGACTGACATGACGACGCTGCCCACCCGAGTCATCGAAGCCTGCGGACTGCGGATGTCCGAGATCGGGTTCGGCGCCTCGACGCTCGGCAACCTGCACCGGGCGATGACGGACGACGACGCGCACGCCGCCGTCCGGCACGCCTGGCACCGCGGGGTCCGGTACTTCGACACCGCTCCGCACTACGGCCTGGGCCTGTCCGAGCGACGCCTCGGTCGCGCGCTCGCCGAGTACCCGCGGGCGGCGTTCGTCGTGTCGACGAAGGTGGGCCGCCTGCTCGAACCGAACCCCGAGCCGACCGCCCTCGACGACGACGGCTTCGTGGTCCCCGGCGACCTGCGGCGGGTCTGGGACTTCTCCGCCGACGGCGTGCGCCGCTCCCTCGACGGCTCGCTGACCCGGCTCGGGCTCGACCACGTCGACATCGTGTACGCCCACGACCCCGACCAGTTCCGAGCGGGCGCAGCCCGCGAGGCGCTCGAGGCCCTGGCGGAGCTGCGCTCGCAGGGCGTGGTGCGCGCGATCGGCGTGGGGACCAACGCCCCGGACAAGATCCCCGACCTGTTCACCAGCGGGCTGCCCGACGTCGTCATGGTCGCCGGCCGCTACACCCTGCTCGAGCAGGGCGGGCTCGCCTCCGCCCTGGAGCCTGCTCGCGCGCACGGTGTCGCCGTCGTCGTGGCCGGCGTGTTCAACTCCGGGCTGCTGAGCAGCCCGTGGCCGTCCGCCGACGCCAGGTACGACTACACGCAGGCGGCCGCGGAGATCGTCGAACGCGCCCACCGTCTTGCCGAGGTGTGCATGCGACACGACACGACGCTGCCGGCCGCCGCCATCGCGTTCACCCTTCTGCACCCGGCCGTGGTGGGCATCGCCCTCGGGATGCGCAGCATCACTCAGATCGACGACAACATCGACAGGTACGCCCAGGGGGTGCCCGCGGAGCTCTGGGACGACCTGCGCGACGGCGGTCTCGTGGACCCCGCGGCCCTGCCGCCCCGCGTGCTCTGAGAGCGCCGCTCAGCGCTCGACCCTGGCTCCTCCACCGCCGGCGAGCTTGATGACGTCCGCGCGGGTCGCCATGGAGGTGTCACCCGGCGTCGTCATCGCCAGCGCCCCGTGCGCGGCGCCGTACTCGACGGCGGTCTGCAACGTCTCGCCGGTGAGCAGCCCGTAGATGAGACCGGCAGCGAAGGAGTCACCACCACCCACCCGGTCGAGGATCTCCAGCCCGTCGCGTTGCGTCGCGCGCACCAGACCGTCGTCGGGCGACCAGGCGACCGCGCCCCAGTCGTTCACGGTCGCGCTGCGCACAGTACGCAACGTCGTTGCGATGACCCGGAGACTGGGGTACTCGGCCGCGACGTCGCTGATCATGGCCGCGTAGCTGTCCACATCGAGGCGGGTGGCGTCGGCGTCGAGGCCGTCGACGGTGAACCCGAGGGCCGCCGTGAAGTCCTCCTCGTTGCCGATCATGACGTCGACGTACGGCGCGATGGCCCGGTTCACCCGCTGGGCCTCGGACTGCCCTCCCGTCGCCTTCCACAGGCTCGGTCGGTAGTTGAGGTCGTAGGACACCACGACGCCGTGCCGCTTGGCCGCCGTCACCGCCTCCACCGCGGTCTGCCCGGCGGAGGCCGAGAGGCCCGCGAAGATCCCGCCGGTGTGCAACCAGCGCACCCCGCCGCGGCCGAATATCTCGTCCCAGTCGACGTCACCGGGTCGCAGCTGGGAGGCGGCGGTGTGGCCGCGGTCGCTGACGCCGACCGCGCCACGGACACCGAAGCCGCGCTCGGTGAAGTTCAGGCCGTTGCGAACCGCCCGGCCGACGCCGTCGTGGTCGACCCACCGCAGCAGCGAGGTGTCCACGCCCCCGGCCAGGATCAGGCCCTCGACGAGGCGACCGATCTCGTTGTCGGCCAGCGCGGTGACGACGGTCGCGCGCATGCCGAAGACGCGGCTCAGGCCCCGGGCGACGTTGTACTCCCCGCCACCCTCCCACGCGCTGAACTGGCGACTGGTGCGGATGCGTCCCTCCCCCGGGTCGAGGCGCAACATCACCTCGCCGAGGGCCGCGATGTCGAACCGCGTGGTCTCGGCTGATCGGATGTCGTCGGCGCGCATTGCCGGCTCCTTCGAGGCGTGAGGTCAGCGGGGACGTGACGTCGCGGCGAGCGCTACGGCCTCCGCGACGACGGCCGAGAGCCGCGGGACGTCGCGCGCGCACACCAGGTCCCGCGGGACCATCCAGGACCCACCCACTGCGGCCACGGACGGCAGGGCGAGGTAGTCCGCGAGGTTGGCGGGTCCCACTCCTCCGGTCGGCACGAACGCGAGGTCCGTGAAGGGGGCGGCGAGCGCCTTGATCGCGGCCACCCCACCACTCGCCTCGGCTGGGAAGAACTTGACGACACCGAGGCCGAGCTCGATGGCCGCCTGGATCTCGGTCGCGGTCGCCACCCCCGGAAGGGGCAGGACGCCGCGCTCGAGGGCCCGCTCGACGACCGCGCGACTCAGTCCGGGCGACACGACGAACGACGCGCCGGCGTCCACCGCCATGTCGACCTGATCGGGGCTCAGCACCGTGCCGGCACCGACGAGCACGTCCCCGCGCGCGGCCATGGCCTCGATCACATCACGGGCTGCGGCGGTGCGAAAGGTCACCTCCGCCACGGGCAGGCCCCCGGACACCAGCGCATCGGCGAGCGGCTCGGCACACTCCGCGTCGTCGACGACCACCACGGGCACGAGCCGATGGCCGGTGATGCTCGCGATGACCGACGTCATCGGCGCTCCGCGACGTCCGAGCCTGGCGCCTCGGGCACAAGTCGCAGCCCCGCGCGGGACGGGCGTACGTGCGGCCCGGCAGCCTGGGCCCAACCGTTGCGCGCCACGACCGCGGCGATCGCGGCCTCGTCGATCGACAGGCCGTTGCCTGGCTCGTCGCCGAGCACCACGCCGCCGTCGGCGACCTCGTGGGCGGCGCGCACGCCGATCGGCGTGCCCAGGTCCTGCAGCTCGAGGGCCAGGTGGTTGGGGACCGCCGCGGCCGCGTGCCAGACCGGGCTGGCCGCCGAGCCCACCGGGCTGACCGGCAGGTCGCGGCTGTGCGCCACGATGGCGACCCGCAGGAAGTGGGTGATGCCCCACATGGTCCCGGCTTGGACGATGTCCACCGCCCCCGCGTCGAGCAGCGGCTTGTACTGCTCCAGCCCGGTGAGGTTCTCCCCCGTGGCGACGCCGGCGCGCACCGATCGGCTGATCATCGCCAGGCCTTCCGCGTCCCAGCGTCGCAGAGGTTCCTCGACCCAGGCCAGGTCGACGTGCTCCTCGAGCGCCGAGATGTACCGGATCGCCTGCTTGCGGTTCCACGACTCGTTCGCGTCGAGCATGATGCCCGGCTGGCTCGTGTTCGCGGTGAAGATCCCCCGGATCCGTGCGAGCCGGGCCAGGTCCTTGGTCAGGTCCAGGCCGCCCTTGACCTTCACGCTGGTGAACCCGCGGTCGATCCAGCCGGAGTACAGGGCCTCGAGGTCGTCGTCGGCGATCGCGATCTCCAGCGCGGATGCGTACCCGGGCACGAAGCGGTCCACCGCGCCGAGCGTGCGCCACAACGGCTCGCCGGCCATCTTGGCCTTGAGGTCCCACAAGGCCATGTCGAGCGCCCCGATCCCGCCGAACGTCGCCCCGGCGTGCCCGGACTTGAACACCCTCGCCAGCATGCGGTCGTACAGCGCGGTCGCTCCCCTGGGGTCCTCCCCCTCGATCGCAGGGAAGACCCGCTCCACGTCAGCGTGCGAGCCCACGCCGATGCCTTCGAGCCCCTGGTCTGTCTCGACGACCACGATCGGGACCTCGGTGATGCCGTCCCGGATGAACCCGTTGGCGTCGCCCACCGGGCGACCCCAGTCCTGCAGGGTGGTGAGCGTGCGGAAACCAGTGATCTTCATAGTGTCCCGAGTCCTTCGGCGCGTGTCCCGCAACGGTGAGGGGGCGCCTATGGCGCCATCAAACATCGTACATCACACGTCTGAACTTTCCATGCTTGCTGCGTATACTCCGGGCATGGCCGACAGTGCGCTCACGACTACCGGCGGTTCACCTCGAATCGTGTCGATCCCGGACCGGCTGCCCGCCCAGCGGCTCGGGGTGGCGGTGGTCGAGGCCCTGGTCAACGTCATCGTTTCAGGTGAGCTGGCGCCAGGCGACACCCTGCCGCCCGAGCTCCCCCTCAGCCAGCAGTTCGGTGTGAGCCGGACGGTGCTGCGCGAGTCGGTGAAGCGGCTCGAGGAGAAGGGCCTGGTCACCGTCGGGCAGGGCCGCGGCACGGTCGTCCAGCCGACCCGCTCGTGGAACATGATGGACAGGATCGTCCTCAACGCACTCATCGCCCATGACGACACACTCGGCGTCCTCGACGAGCTCAGCACCGTCCGGGCTCGGCTCGAGGGAGTGATGGCCGCCGAGACGGCGCGGGTGCGAACGCCCATCGAGGTCGATGTTCTGCGCGGAACGCTGGCGGAGATGCGCACCTGCCTGCACGAAGGGGCGCAGTTCAACGAGGCGCAGTTCAACGCCGCCGACGTCAGCTTCCACGAGATCGTGATGGCGATCTCGGGCAACCGGCTCGCGGAGAGCATCGCCCGCGTGCTGTTCGAGAGAGCTCGGGAGAGCGCGCGGTACCGGGGCAAGACGCCGCTGGAGTTTCACGAGAGGACCCTGCACGAACACGAGAACGTCTTCGCCGTGATCGAGGCCGGCGCCGCGGTGGCCTCCGAGAACGCGATGTACACCCACATCATCGACTCGTGGCAGCGACGTCGCCCACCGGACCACCTGGGCACCAAACGCGCTCGCTGAACAGGTGCGCTCGCAAGGATCACCGCGTGGGTCCGCCCGGGGATTGGGGCGGACCCACGCGGTGACGAGGGGTGGCTAGAACGTGACGCCTACTGCGCCAGGAGCCACTTCAGGATGGACGAGTCCTCGTAGGTCGGCGCCGCGGCCAGGTGCTGGTCCGGCTCGTAGAACGCCGAGAGCGGGTACTCGGTGTACTTGACCAGGAAGGACGCCTGGTCGGGTGTCTTGCCCAGGGCGATGTAGGCGTTCCAGATCCGGTTGAAGGACGTCTGCCCGGTGGTCACCACGTTGAGCAGGTGGTCACCCGTGCCGTGCGTGATCCAGATCGGGGTCCCCGACGCCGCGATGGCGTTCGCCTGGGCCTGGCTCGCGACGAAGCCGCCGGTGAGGAGCACGCCGTCGAACAGACCGGGGTGGTCCGTCAGGGCCGCCCAGGCGAGGACCGACCCGTAGGAGACGGTCGAGGCGTAGATCCGGTCGGTGTCGACGGAGTACTGGCCGGTGAACCAGTTGACGAGCTCGACCATGGCGTTCGCCTGGGCGGTGCCGCTGCCGATCCGCCGGTTCTGCGGGGCGAGCACGATGACGTCCTCGTCGGTGCCCGTCCACGCCTCCTGCAGCCACGCGGTGGCCGGGATGTCCGAGGTCACCTGGACCCCCTCGTTGTTCCCGCTGGCGTTCTCGATGTACCCCTGGCCGAACCCCGGCAGGATCACGACGACGGGGTACGACTTGCTCGCGTCGTAGTCCTCCGGCACCCAGTAGGCGTACGGGACCTCCGTGTTGGTGCTCGTCGTGAAGCGCTCGTACACGAAGTCGTCGTACAGCAGGTTCACCGCAGGCTGCGTGGGCCCGTGCTCGTCGCCTGAGGCATCGGCGATCTTCGGGCCTGACTCTCACAGTCCTAGTGCCCCAGCGTGATCGGGGGTAGTCGGTCGAGGATGGCGCGGGCATCGGTCCCGATGGTTGGGTCGGCGGTGATGGTCTGGTCGCCGATGCCGATGACGACCGAGCGCAGGGGCCGCAGGTTCTGGACGAGCTTCTTGATCGTGACCTCGGCGGTGTCTTGCAGGTGGCGGGCCACGGCCAGGGCGGTGAACACAGGTCAGGTGCGCTTCGATCGCGTCGCGTTGGTGGTGGAACACCGGCCGGGCCCGCAGGTCGGACTTGGTCATCCGGAAGGAGCGTTCGACCTGCCACAGGTCGTGGTAGGCCGCGATGACCTTGGCCCCGCCCATCTGGTCGATGGTCAGGTTCGTGACGTAGCCCTTCAGACCCGCGAGCTGACGGGCCCGGTCGATCGTGGTCTGGTCCAGCTCCGTCCTGGCTCCGCTGACCTTCAGGAACCTGGCCTTGCGCAGCGGTGCCTTGCCGTCGGCGATCTTCTCGGCCTTGGCGATCATCAGGTTGATCGTGCGGTCATCGCGCTTCTGCCGGGCGAACCGCCACTGGTAGACCACCCGCCGAGACCTGCCGTTGGATCCGGTGCCCATGACGCGCGAGGACTCCAGGACCTGCCCGTCGGTGAAGTAGTTGCCGTGCCGTTCGAAGTGGTCGGCCAGGTCGTAGGGCGCCTTGACCAGCCGCGAGCCGACGATGAACGTGAAGCCGGCGTCCTCCAACGCGTTGAGGTTGGCCGCCGAGAGCATCCCGGCGTCGGCAACCACGACCATGTCCGTGACGCCGTGACGCTTGCCGAAGGCGGTCAGGACGGGGATCAGGGTGGTCGTCTCGGCCTTGTTGCCCTCGAACAGGTGCACCTCGAGGGGGAACCCGCCCGGGTCGACCAGCAGCCCGACCTGGACCTGGGGGTCCACGCGGTGCTCCTTGCTCATCCCGACCCTGCGCAGGTCGTCCTCGTCGGCGTTCTCGAAGTGCAACGTCGTGACGTCGTAGAGCACCATCGCCACCCGCCCGGTGGTGCGGGCCGAGTGCGCCAGGCACGCGGTGGCCAACCGACCCCGGTAGTCGCGCTCACGCGAGCGGCGCAGCGCGGCGTGCAGGGTGTTCACGTGCACGGCAGGCACGCCCAGCTCCTCCAGGACCCGCCCGGTGTCGGCCTTCGACGTCGGCTCCACCAGACGAGCCAGGACCATCGCACGAAACGCCTCGTCGCCCAGCACGTCGAAGCCCAGGTGCCGGTAGGCGTCAGTCAGGACCTGCCACAGCAGCCGGCACGAGGACGACACCACCCGCGCCGAGGGCGGGCCCGCCGGTGCCCGCAGCCCCAGGTCCAGCTCGTCCTGACCACCAGCCAGCCGCTCACGCGCGACCTGCAACAGCACCGCCAGCTCCACATCGTCGTGCGCCGACCCCAGGTGCTCAACGATCTGGCGCACCCCACCGCGCTTGACCACGATCTGCACGGCCGTCGCGCCCGAGGAGGTCTTCACCTTCCGCACGTAAGAGGCCACATCGTGAGACTACCCGGCACCCCTAGTGCCCCGAATCAGACCCCCACGACGCCCTGACCAGGCACGACGCCTCCCAGACACCCGCGACCTGTGAGAGTCAGGCCTTGCGCATACATCATACGTATGCTTGCCTAGGTGGGCCACGGGGCATTGCAGCCCCCTCGCATCCCATGAAGGCGAACGAGCCATGACACCGACGTCACGCAAGCGGGAAGCCTGTGTTCGAAGGCAAGCTGGGAGGGTGAGATCGGTCGCCGCCATAGGCGCGGCAGCCCTGGTGCTCACGGGCCTGGTAGCACCGGGCGCTCAGGCGGCGCCGCCTGCGAAGGACAGCACGTTCTATGCGTCGCCCGACGGGCGGGACATCGGGCAGTGCCAGGAGCAGCACCCCTGCTCTCTCGGGCACGTGCAGGAGGTCGTCCGGAACGCGGCGGCCAAGGGCAAGGGTGATGTCACTGTCTTGCTGGCGGACGGCACCTACCGCGTCGACAAGCCGCTCGAGTTCCGGGCTGAGGACGGCGGTCGGGAAGGGCGCACCGTGCGGTGGACGGCTGCCCCGGGCGCCCGCCCCGTGCTTTCGGGTTCGACGGAGGTCTCGGGTTGGCGACTCCACGACGAGGCTTCGAACGTCTACGTCGCGGACACACCTGCCGGTCTGGACACCCGACAGCTCTACGTCAATGGGGTCATCGCACCGCGGGCAGCGATGCAGCTGGCACTCTCGGACGTCACGCTGACCCCGACCGGTATGACCATCGAGAACCCGGCGCTGGCCTACCTGGCCGACCTGCCGGCGCAGGACCGGATCGAGTTCGAGGCGCTCGGTGACTTCACCGACCGCTATTCGCCGATGCAGAGCATCGAGGGC
>Ga0209539_1000882_pt1 | contig 16809 bp, 16 predicted proteins | sample BarGraNGADG00312_2_FD_184499 | JGI IMG/M metagenome (GOLD analysis project Ga0209539, IMG submission 184499) | Arctic peat soil microbial communities from Barrow, Alaska - Barrow Graham LP Ref core NGADG0011-312 (SPAdes) (version 2) | ecosystem: Environmental > Terrestrial > Soil > Wetlands >... | reverse complement strand
GCAGTTCGCCTGCCGGATTGCAGGTTGGGTCCCACAGGTTGGGTCAACAGTGTGCAACCGGCGGATCTTCCCTGACCTCGGAACCGAGCTCCTCGGCGAGCAGCGCCAGGACGGCGAGCACGCTGTGCGCCCGGACGTCCCCGCGATCCCCGGACAGGCTCAGTGCTTTGACCCTCGAGGAACCCGGTCCGACCACCGCGATGTAGACCGCGCCGACAGGTTTACCGTCAACCTGATCCGGCCCCGCCACGCCGGTTGTGGCCACGCCGTAGGTCGCACCCATCAGCGACCGCACCCCGCTTGCCATCTGCTCGGCCACGTCGGCGTCCACCGCTCCCACCTGAGCCAGCAACACCTCATCGACCCCGAGCAGCTGCGCCTTGAGGTCGGTCGCGTAGGCGATGACGCCCCCACGCACGACAATCGACGCACCGGCGATATCGGTCAGCGCCGCAGCAACCAGCCCCCCGGTCAGCGACTCGGCAACCGCCACCGTCTGCCCTGCGGCGGTCAGACGTGCCACGAGATCTGCGGCCGCAGCGGGCGCCACGATCAGACCTCGGGCCCGGCCGAATGCCGTGCTGCGTCCTCGCCTGCTGCCGCCTCGCCTGCTGCCGCCTCGCACGATGCCGCCTCGCGCGCCGCCGCCGCGCGACGCTCGCACTTGAGCTGCGCACGTGGGCTGGTGTTGCGCAGCGCGTGCGCCCGCAGCACATAGTCGATGCCGGTCAGCATGGTCACGATGACCGCCAACGTCATCATCACCACCGCGAGGGCGTGCCAGGAAGCACCGAGCGGCAAGATGTAGAGCAGGATCGCGACCGCCTGAAGGGCGGTCTTGAGCTTTCCGCCGCGACTCGCCGGTATGACGCCGTGTCTGATGACCACGAACCGCAGTGCAGTGACGCCAAGTTCCCGGATCAGGACCACCACGGTGACCCACCACGGCAGCAGATCGAGGATCGAGAGCCCGATGAGCGCCATACCCATCAGGGTCTTGTCGGCGATCGGGTCGCTCACTTTGCCGAAGTCGGTGACCAGACCCCTGGCCCGCGCGATATCGCCGTCCATGCGGTCGGTGGCCGTCGCGACCACGAACACAGCCGCGGCAAGCAGGCGGTAGCTCGTCAATTGACCGCCGTCGTGCAGCAAGAACCAGGCGAAGACGGGCACGAGAGCAATGCGCAACATGGTGAGCGCGTTGGCGATGTTCCAGACGCTGGCCTGCGGCGGCCGAACCTGGGCGTCATCCCCAGCGGAAATCATCCGGGCTCCGCGATGAGGTCGATGCCCTCGGTGTCGAGAACCATCGCAGCGATGATCTCGCCGACCGCCGGGGCTTGGGCGCCCGGACGCAGCCGGAGGATCGTGGCGCCGTCGACGTCCGGCCCCTGATGGGCCGCCCGCCCGGTCAGCTCATCGGTGTCTTCGTCGATCCCCTCAACCAGGACCTCGACATGTTCGCCGATGCGCTCCTCGGCGCGCTGGATGTTGAGCTCCTCCACCAGCGTCGTGAAGTGCGCCACGCGCTCGGCGATGACATGCCTGTCGAACTTGCCTTCAAGCATTTCGGCTTCGGCGCCGTCCTCGTCGGAGTAGCCGAACACACCGACCACATCCAGACGTGCGGCGGTCAGGAAGGCCTCGAGCTCGTCGAGATCCGCCTGCGTCTCTCCCGGGAAGCCGACGATGACGTTGGACCGGATGCCGGCAAGCGGGGCGCGAGCGCGGACCTGGTCGATGAGTTCGAGGAAAGACTCAGGCGAACCGAATCGGCGCATTCCGTGCAGCAGTGACTCGGATGCGTGCTGGAAAGAGATGTCAAAGTACGGCACGACACCCGGCGTCGACGCCATGACGTCGAGCAGGTCCATCCGAATCTCGGCCGGCTGAAGGTAGGACATCCGGACCCGCTCGATCCCGTCAACCTTGGCGAGCTCGGGCAAGATCGTCTCCAGGAGGCGCAGGTCCCCGAGGTCCTTGCCGTATGACGTGGAGTTCTCGCTGACGAGGAAGATCTCCTTGACGTCATGCTCGCCGTTGGTCAGCATGACCCCGCCCGTGCACATACGTGCATCGTGCTTGCGCGTTTGTTCGACATGTGCGTAGTATAGTGGGATGTGATGTCGCTCGGTCGACACCTCGACGCCACCGTCGGGGACGGTCGGTGACGCGTGGCCCGCGGAGCGGTCACGGGGCAAGGAGGACAACGGTGAGGACGACGGCACTCACGGCCCAGACGCGGGCGGCGGCTCTCGACGCGCTCGAGGCGAGCACCACGACGGGCCACGAGCTCGACATCCTGGTCATCGGCGGCGGTGTCACGGGCGCGGGCGTCGCGCTCGACGCCGTGACCCGAGGCCTCAAGGTCGGCATCGTCGAAGCTCAAGACTGGGCCGGCGGCACCTCGAGCCGGTCGAGCAAGCTGGTCCACGGCGGCCTGCGGTACCTCCAGATGCTCGACTTCCACCTTGTCCGCGAGGCGCTGACCGAGCGGGACCGGCTGCTTACGGAGCTGGCACCGCACCTGGTGCGGCCCGTGTCGTTCCTCTACCCGCTCGAGCACCGCCTGTGGGAGCGGGCCTTCGTCGGGGCGGGCATCGCGCTCTACGACACCCTCGCGAGCATCAACGGTCGCCGCCGCGCACTGCCGCTGCACAGACATGTGACCCGCCACCGCCTTGAGAAGCTCTTCCCCGACCTGAAGCATGAGGCCGCGATCGGCGCCATCCGCTATTGGGACGCCACCGTGGACGACGCCCGTCTCGTGATGACGCTCGTCCGCACCGCTGCGGGGTACGGCGCCGCCGCGGCGTCGCGCACCCAGGTCGTCGGGATGTCGACCACCGAGGGTGGCACCGTCACCGGCGCCACCGTGGAGGACCTGGAGAGTGGACGCCGGTTCGACGTGCGCGCGCGCCAGGTCATCATCGCGACGGGAGTCTGGACCGAGGAGACCGAGGCGCTCGCCGGGACCGCCGGTGGGCTGCGCGTGCTGGCCTCCAAGGGCATTCACATCGTCGTTCCGCGGGACCGGATCGCGGGCGACACCGTCGCGGGCGACACCGGCCTGATCCTGCAGACCGAGAAGAGCGTGCTCTTCATCATCCCGTGGTCGCGCTACTGGGTGATCGGAACCACCGACACCCCGTGGAAGATGGAGCTGCTGCACCCCGTGGCGACCGCCGCCGACATCGAGTACCTGATCGACCACGCGAACACTGTGCTGGCGCGCCCGATCTCCCGCAAGGACGTCATCGGCACCTGGGCTGGCCTGCGCCCGCTGCTTCAGCCCGGGACCAAGGAAAGCACGTCGTCGGCCAAGGTCTCGCGCGAGCACACCGTCGCCTCGCCGACACCGGGTCTCACCGTCATCGCCGGCGGCAAGCTCACCACCTACCGCGTCATGGCCAAGGATGCGGTCGACTTCGCCCTGGGCGGGCGCGCCCGCTCGCTGCCGTCGATCACGAACACCATCCCGCTCGCGGGGGCCGAGGGCCTCGAAGTGCTGCAACGCCAGGCCCCGACCATCGCCCGCCGGTACGGGTGGACCCAAGCGACGCTGGACCACCTCCTGCACCGGTACGGCTCGCTCCTGGGTGAGCTGACCGAGGCGGTCGACGCCGAACCGGGTCTGGGCAAGCCGCTGGCCGGCGCGCCGGCCTACCTGCGCGCCGAGGTCGTCTACGCGGTCACCCACGAGGGCGCGCTGCACCTCGACGACGTCCTCATGTACCGCATCCGGCTCAACTACGAGCAGGCCGACCGCGGCCTGGGCGCGGTCGACGAGATCGCGGACATCATTGCTCCGCTGCTGGGCTGGGACGACAAGACCCGGACCCGGGAGATCACCGCCTACCGTGAGCGCGCCGAGGCCCAGGCTGCCGCCGAGCTCCAGCCCGACGACGAGTCCGCGGAGGAGGTGCGCCTGAAGGCCGCGGAGATCGCGCCCCAGCACAGGCTGCCCGCGTGAGATTCTTCGCGCGTTCGCGCGCTTCGCCCTGCAAGGCGAATCGGCGGAGCAAGATGTTTCGCGCGGCATCGTCCGGAATACCATGACAATGGCGTCATAGAAAAGAGGCGGACCTTGAACAGTCTTCTCGCCCAGGCATTCGTGTCGGAGATTCTCGGCACAGCCATTCTGATCGTGCTCGGTGCCGGTGTGGTAGCGACCGTGCTTCTGCCGAAGAGCAAGGGATTCAACGGCGGATGGCTTCTTATCAACTTTGGGTGGGGCATCGGGGTAATGGCGGGTGTTTACGTCGCCTACAAGTCCGGTGGCCACCTCAACCCGGCGGTCACCCTCGGACTCTTGGTGGCTGGAATAGATTTCGCCAAGGGCATCGACCCGACGGTCTCCCACATGCTCGTGTACTGGGCCGGCCAAATGATCGGCGGGTTCCTCGGTGCCGTACTGGCATTCCTCGCCTTCAAGAAGCACTTCGACCTGGAGGCCGATCCCGTCCATGGCGCCGAGATGCTCGACGAGGGCCTCGTCGAGCGGCACGAGGTTGTCGGCAGTCTCGCAGCCGAGAAGCTCGCGATATTCTCCACCGGGCCGGCCATCCGCTCGTACGGCTGGAACTTCGTCACTGAGGCCATCGGCACCTTCGTGCTCGTGTTCTGGGTCGTCGTGAGCGGAAAGACGCCGTCGGGGCTCGGTCCACTAGCCGTGGGCCTGCTTATCGTCGGAATCGGTGCCAGCCTCGGTGGTCCCACCGGGTACGCGATCAACCCTGCACGTGACCTCGGGCCGCGCATCGCGCACTTCATCCTGCCGATCAAGGGCAAGGGCTCCAGCGACTGGTCCTACAGCTGGGTTCCGGTCCTCGGCCCGCTTGTCGGCTGCGTCATCGCCGGCCTGCTCGGGAGCTGGTATGTCGGCTGAACTGCAGTAGTCCACCATGACAGCGCTTCACCATCACACGGAGGAATGGATCCACCATGGCTGAATACGTACTCGCGATCGACCAGGGTACCACGAGCTCCCGGGCGATCATCTTCAACCACGCCGGCACGATCGTCGAGACCGGCCAGCTCGAGCATGAGCAGATCTTCCCGCGAGCGGGCTGGGTCGAGCACGACCCCGAAGAGATCTGGACGAACACCCGCGAGGTCGCCGGGATCGTGCTCGCCGGCGCGAACCTGACGTTCAAGGACATCGTCGCGGTCGGCATCACCAACCAGCGCGAGACCGCCGTGGTGTGGGACAAGACAACCGGCGAGCCCGTCTACAACGCGATCGTCTGGCAGGACACGCGCACAGCGAAGATCGCCGAAGACCTCGGTGCGCTGGGCGGTGGCGCGGACCGCTACAAGGACCGCGTCGGACTCCCCCTGGCCACCTACTTCTCCGGGCCGAAGATCAAGTGGATCCTCGACAACGTCGAGGGCGCCCGCGCGAAGGCCGAAAAGGGCGACCTGCTGTTCGGCAACACCGATGCGTGGGTGCTGTGGAACATGACCGGCGGGGTCGACGGCGGGGTCCACATGACCGACCCGACGAACGCCTCGCGCACGATGCTCATGAACCTCGACACGCTCACGTGGAACGAGGAGATCGCCGCGGAGATGACGATCCCGCTGTCGATGCTCCCGGAGATCCGCTCGTCGTCCGAGGTCTACGGCGAGGGCCACAGTGGCGGTTTCGTGCCCGGCGTGCCGATCTCGGGCATCCTCGGGGACCAGCAGGCCGCGACCTTCGGGCAGGCGTGCTTCGAGGTCGGCAACGCGAAGAACACCTACGGCACCGGCAACTTCATGCTGCTCAACACGGGGACCGTGCCGATCCCGTCGAAGAACGGGCTGCTCACGACGGTGTGCTACAAGATCGGCACCCAGCCGACCGTGTACGCGCTCGAGGGTTCGATCGCGGTGACCGGCTCGCTCGTGCAGTGGCTGCGCGACAACCTCGGGATGATCTCCACCGCGCCCGAGATCGAGCAGCTCGCGGCGACGGTCGAGGACAACGGCGGCGCCTACTTCGTACCGGCGTTCTCGGGTCTGTTCGCCCCGTACTGGCGCGCCGACGCCCGCGGTGCACTCGTGGGCCTCACCCGGTACGTGAACAAGGGGCACATCGCCCGTGCTGCGCTGGAAGCCACGGCATTCCAGACGCGCGAGGTGCTGGACGCCATGAACGCCGACTCCGGCGTGGACCTCACGGAGCTCAAGGTCGACGGCGGCATGGTGGGCAACGAGGCGCTCATGCAGTTCCAGGCCGACATCCTGGGCGTGCCGGTGATCCGCCCGAAGGTCGCCGAGACGACCGCGCTGGGCGCCGCCTACGCCGCGGGCATCGCGGTCGGCTTCTGGTCCGGTGAGCAGGACGTCATCGACAACTGGGCCGAGGACAAGCGCTGGGAGCCGTCGATGGACGACGCCGACCGCGACCGCCAGTACCGGCTCTGGAAGAAGGCCGTCACCCGGACCTTCGACTGGGTCGACGACGACGTACGGTAGGCAGCCAGGTTGGTAGCCCGGCGTACAACGGCCTCCCGCGCTGACCAACGACGGCGCTGACCACGACGGCGCCCGTCCCCTCCTGGGGGTGGGCGCCGTCGTGGTGGGCTCACCGGTCGACGCGCCACCCCGGTCTTCACCGGTTGGACAAGAACCAAGGCAGTGCGCAACAACGCCCAGAGGTGGGTTTAGCCGCCCTGGCTCATGTCGATTCCTCGATCCATCATCTGGCAATTCGCGTTGTCGCGAACGAACCAGAGCTGTTGCTCTTGCACACCGATGAGGAGCCAGGGTCGCTCAGCAGCGGCGCGTCCTGTTCTGGTCGGCCAGGACAGGCGGCGGCGCAGCCATAGTGCGACGTAGACTAAGGCGAGGAGCACGGGCACCTCGATCAGCGGACCGACCACGCCGGCCAGTGCCTGTCCGGAGGTGACCCCGAATACCCCGATCGCCACGGCTATGGCGAGCATTATCCGCCTGCCATCGGCAGCGACATCGGGACGGCGGGTGGTGCTGCAGTGTTCACGCCCGCCGAGGCCCCGATCTGCCCACGGGCCGGGTAGGCAGCCGTGGACTTGCCGGGCGCGCACGCAACGACCGAGCGCGCATGCTCCCCGGACCGATACCCATCGCTCACCTCCCACAAGCCCGCTCCTGTATGTGCCACGACCGGATCGGATCCACCTTGTCGGGCAACGTCCACGCGGGATCAGGGCCCCAGCTCTCGCAATATGGCGTCTAGCCGGCGAATACCGGGCTACCCAGACGTCCTCCAGGGACGCGCTGCTGCTGAAGTACTCATCGGGCGGCACACGCTGCGCTGGCCCAAGGTCTACGGCTCTCTGTACGGCGCCTGGGACGGCTTCGCGCGGTCCGCCGGCGCCCGGCCGGCGGCGTCTACGTTGCCGGTACGTCGATGAGTTCCGGCGCCGAGGGCGACCGCATCGTGATGCGCTACACGGCGAGCCGTTCCCCGACGACCATCAGGCGCCTCGGTCTCCTCGACGGCGCCTACACGGACCTCTACGACGTGGCAGTAGCGAGTGACGGCAACGTCATCGTCGCCGGGAGCTGGGAAGTCACCGATACCGAATACGACTTCTACGTCGCCAGCTTCACTGAGGCGAGCGCCGTGAACTGGTCGCACCTCGACGACTCCGGCCTGGGCCACGGCCGCGCCGCCCGGCGCAGGTCCGCAGGGGCCGCCGCCGGTCGGGCCGGCTGACGAGAGACAGAGTCTTCGCCTGTGCCGGGCGAGGCCGGCGCGACGGTGGCCGGAACGAGCCCGGAACGCGAAAAGGCCGCGCCGCGGAGCGGCGCGGCCCAGCAGGAACAGGCCTCAGACAGCCTTGGTCACGCGGCCCGACTTGAGGCAGCGGGTGCAGACGTAGGCGTTGCGGGGATGACCCTCGACCAAGATGCGGACGCGCTGCAGGTTGGGGTCGAAGCGCCGCTTGGTGTGGCGGTGCGAGTGGCTGATGGTGTTGCCCATCGCGGGTGCTTTGCCGCAGGTCACACAGACTTTGGACATTGCCGGTTCCTCAGCTTGATTGGCGAATAGCTCCGCTAGTATGCTGCACGAGGTTGGGCAACGCAAATGCGCCCGCCGGTTCAGCCTGCACTGTCCACCGTCCGTCGAGGCGTCATGATGGCCCGCTTCCACAAGGATATGTCGATCTTCCAGGCGCTCGAGGCCGAGCCCGGAGCCCGTGACGTGTTCGAGAGTCACGGCATGTCGTGTTGCCTGTGCATCGGCGCGCAGTCGGAGTCCATCGAAGCCGGGGCCATCCTCCACCAGGTCGACCCGGATCTGGTCGTGGAGGAACTCAACCGCCTCAGCGACCAGGAGTCCTGAGCTCAGGCCGGGCGTCCTGATGGCTTCCCCAGACCTCAAGATCCCCTTCGCTGCCTCTGACCTGGACGGCGGCATCACTGTCTCGCACCAGGTCATCGCGAAGCTCGCCGGCAAGGCGGCCCGCGCTACGTATGGCATCGTCGCCATGCAGGATTCATCGATGCGTAAGCTGGCGCGTTTCTTTCGCGGCTCCATCACCGAAGGCGTGGAGATCGACATCCAAGAGGGCAAGGCCAACATCGGACTCCACGTGGTCATGGAACGCGGCGTGAACCTCGCCCAGGTGACTGCCAACCTGCAGGAACAGCTGCGCTACCAGGTCGGCGAGGTCGGCGGAGTGCCGGTGGGCGACATCAGCGTCCGCGTCGAGGATCTCCAGGATTGAACGTGCGTCACACCGCCATCACCGTGATCGCCGCCGCGCTGGCCGCCGTCGAGGCGGAGCGCGCCGTCATCAACGACCTCAACGTGTACCCGGTGCCGGACGGCGACACGGGGACCAACCTCGCGCTCACCGTGCGCGCCGTGCTCGAGGAGTTGCAGCTGAGCGACGCCGAGGGCATCCCGGCGGTCGCGGCCGCGGTCACCAAGGGCTCGCTGATGGGTGCGCGCGGCAACTCGGGAGTCATCCTCTCGCAGATCGTGCGCGGCATCTGCGAGGTGTGGGGGCGCTCCGACGACCTGGCTACCGCCGACTTCAAGGAGGCGCTGGCCGAAGGCGCCAGCAGCGCCTATCGCGCCGTCAAGGAGCCGGTCGAAGGCACGATGCTCACCGTCATCCGCGAGATGGCGATGGCGGCGCAGGGCGTCCCGGACACGCTCGGTCTGGACAAGCTGCTAATGGCCGTCGAAGAGGCCGGCCGGGTCGCCGTCGAGAACACGACGGCGCAGCTGCCGGCCCTGCAGAAGGCCGGCGTCGTCGACGCCGGCGGCTACGGCCTCCTGGTGCTCTTCCGCGGCCTCGCTGCCGGCATCGCCGAGCTCACGAACGGCGGCATCACCCTCTCCACCGCCAGGGTCGCGCTGCACAGCGGGGAGACCGCCGCTCCGCCGGCGCACGAGGATCGCTCCGAGTTGTCCGCCTTTCGCTACTGCGCCAGCTTGCTGATCAGCGGGGAGGCGCTCGACCAGGACGCCTTCGAGGCCTTCCTGCTCTCGATCGGTGATTCCACCCTGGTCGTCGGCGATGAGCGGATGGTCAAGGTGCACGTGCACACCAACGACCCCGGGGTCGTGCTCACCGAGGCGCTCAGGCACGGGACCATAGGCGAGGTAGAGATCAACGACATGCACGAGCAGACCAAGGCTAACGACGAGCGGCTGCAGCAGCGGGCGTCGCAGGTCGTCGACGGCACCGTGGTGGTCGCCGTGGTGGTCGGCGAGGGCAACAAGCGGCTGTTTCGCGAACTCGGTTGCCACGCCGTAGTGGACGGCGGACAGAGCATGAATCCCAGCGCCGCCCAGCTGCTCGAGGCGGTAGACAAGCTCGGCGCCGAGGAGGTCGTGGTACTACCCAACAACGGCAACGTGATCCTGACCGCCGAACAGGCGGCCGGCATGAGCAGCCGGCACATCGCCGTGGTGCCTTCCGCATCCCTGCCCTTGGGCCTCGCCGCCATGCTCGCCTTCGATCCCGAGGGCGACGCCGTGGGCAATGCGCGCGCCATGCAGGATGCGATCGCCGACGTGCATTCGGCCGAGGTCACCCGCGCCGTGCGCGACTCCGAGCTCGACGGTGTCGCGGTGCTCAAAGACCAGGCGATTGGCATCGTCGACGGCAGGCTCGTAGCCGCCGCCGCCGACCTGCAGACGGCCTTCGCCGGCGTGCTGGCCGAGTTTGTTCGCGAGGAGGCCGACTACGTGACCGTGCTCACCGCGCTCAACGGGTCGGGCGTCACGCGCGAGGCGCTCGAAGAGCTTTCCGCGCGCGCCCTGCCCGACGCCGAAGTCCACTTCCACGAGGGCGGCCAGCCGCTCTACCCGATTTTAGCGAGCGCCGAATGACGGACATGCTCACATTGCAGAACACCGCCTTCGTGCTCGACTCCACCTGTGATGCGCCGCCGGGGTACTTCGACCAGGACGGTCTGTACATGGTGCCGCTCAAGGTCCACTTCGGCGACGAGATGTTCCGTGACGGCCTCGACATGACGCACGAGGAGTTCTTCGCGAGGCTCGAAGCGTCGCAGGTGCTGCCCACGACCTCGCAGCCCACGGCGGGCGAGTTCGCGGCCGTGTACGAAGCGGCCAGACAGAAGTACGAGCACGTCTTCTCGCTGCACCTCTCCGGCGAGATGAGCGGCACGGTCCGCGCCGCACAGCAGGCTGCCGAGGGTCTCGAGGGTGTCGAGGTCTACGACACGCGCACGGTCACCGCGGCGATCACCATGCTCACCGAGCGTTTGCGCAGCCGCCTCGAAACAGGCTGTTCCGTCTTCGACGTGCGTGCGTACATCGAGCACTTCACCGAGCATTCGACACTACTCATCCATGCGGCGACGCTCGAGTACCTGCGTCGTGGCGGCCGCATCGGGCGCGCTTCCTCGCTCGTCGGGGGGGTCTTCGACATCAAGCCGCTCATCAGCAAGACCGAGGGCACGCTGCAGGCCTACGCCAAGGTCCGTGGACAGAAGAAGGCCTTTGCCGTCATGGAGCGCTACATCGAGGAGACGACACAGCCCGGCGACGAGGTCTACTTCGCCCTCATCGACGCCGTCAACGACCAGGAGCCGCCTCTCATCCGTGAGCTGATCGAGCGGCTGCGGCCCAAGGCGCACTGCGTCTGTTACGGCAAGGTCGGCGCCGTGGTGGGCACGCACATCGGCCCCGGGACAGCCGCATTTGCTATGATCGCGGAGTGACCGAGTCGCCGTTTCCGCCCCGCTTCGGCGGCGGTCTGTACCACGAACGGCCGCCGCTACCCCGACTCTCCTTCGACCCCGCCGCACTCGCCACGCCGCTGGCCGAGCTCGAGCACGTCACCAAGCCGGTCGCGCGGCGCCTGGCGAGCTTCGGATTAGAGACCGTGGGCGACCTGATCGACCATTTCCCGCGGCGCTACGAGGACTTCCGCGACCGCAAGCGCATCCGCGACCTCAAGGTCGGTGAAGAGGCTACGGTGCGCGGCGCCGTGGAGCGCGTCAGCGCCGATCGCACCGCGCGGCGGCGTGTCGACCTCGTGCGCGCAGTGCTGCGTGACGACACCGGCGCCGTCGAGGCGATCTGGTTCAACCAGAGGTATCTCGTCAAGGTGCTCGCCGACGGCATGCGGCTCAGCGTGCGCGGCACGTTCCGTCCCCAGGGCGGCCGCGCCTCCTTCGTGGTCAAGAGCCACGAGATCCTGGAGGACGAAGGTGGGGAGGGCGTGCACACCGAGGGCATCGTGCCCGTGTACCCCGCCAGCGAGCAGGTCTCCGCGAGGCTGCTGCGCGGGCTCCTGCGCGCCGTGCGCCCGGTCATGCGGCGTCTGCCCGACCCGCTGCCTGCTGCGCTGCGCGCCCGCGAGGGACTCCCCGGGCGCGCGGCCGCCACGCTCGGCGTGCACCTGCCCCGCGACCTGGACGAAGCCAAGGTCGCGCGCGCCCGGCTGGTTCTGGAGGAGCTCCTTCTGATGCAGCTCGGCCTGCTCCTGCGCAAGGGCGAGCAACAGGCTCGGGCGTCGGCCCCCGCGCTCTCCGCGCCGGGCGACCTCAGCCGGGCTTTCCTGGACGCGCTGCCGTTCGAGCTCACGGAACATCAGCTGCAGGCGCTGGACGAGCTCGAGGCCGACCTGACGCGCGTCACGCCTATGCGGCGCCTGATGCAGGGCGATGTGGGCTCCGGCAAGACCGTGGTCGCGCTGTACTGCCTGGTGCGCGCCGCCGAGGGCGGCCTTCAGGGCGCCCTGATGGCGCCTACCGAGACCCTTGCCGCGCAACATGCGGAGACGGCGGCGCGACTGGTAGGCTCCTTGGCGCCTGCCGAACTGCTCACAGCGTCGCTGACGGCCAAGGAGCGGCGGACCGCGTTGGGCAGGATCGCGAGCGGCGCGACGCGCCTTGTGATCGGCACGCACGCGCTCCTGCAGGAGGACGTGGATTTCGCCGACCTGGCGCTGCTCGTCGTGGACGAGCAGCATCGCTTCGGCGTGGAGCAGCGCGATGCGCTGGTGCGGCGCGCCGAGCGCGACGGCCGCGCGCCGCATGTCCTGCACATGACCGCCACTCCGATCCCACGCACGCTGGCTCTGACCGTGTACGGCGACCTCGATGTGACCACCATCGCCGGGTCGCCGGCGGGTCGCCAGCCGGTGGTCACCCGCCTTGTCGACGAGGGACAACGCGAGACCGGCTACGACTTCGTGCGCAAGCAGATCGCCAGGGGCAGGCAGGTGTACGTCGTTTGCCCGGCCATCGACGAGTCCGAGTCGATCCTGGCAGCTACCGCGGTGGCTGAAGCCGAGCGCCTCCAGGCCGGGCCTTTCCGCGAGGTGCGCGTCGCGGTAGTGCACGGCCAACTCAAGTCGGCCGAGCGCGACCGGGTCATGCAGGCGTTCAAGGCGGGCGCTGTCCAGGTCCTCGTGGCGACGAGTCTGATCGAGGTGGGCATCGACGTCCCCAACGCGACGGTGATGATCGTCGAGGGCGCCGAACGCTTCGGCCTCGCCCAGCTGCACCAGCTGCGCGGCAGGGTGGGGAGGGGCACCGCGAGGTCATACTGCCTTCTGTTCTCGCAGGCCGAGACCGGCGCCTCGCAGGCCCGTCTCGAGGCGCTGCTCCAGACGAACGATGGCTTCGAGCTTGCCGACCGCGACCTGGAGCTACGCGGCGAGGGCCAGCTGATGGGGGCGCGCCAGGCGGGCGTCCCCGATCTCAGGCTCGCCCGCCTGGCGCGCGACCGAGAGGCACTGCTGCGCGCTCGTCAGCTCGCGGCGGAGATCCTCGCCGCCGACCCCGGCCTGGTTGGCGCGGTCGATGCACCGCTGCGGGATGCGGTCGAAGCCGCGTTCGGTCACGAGCTCGCGTGGCTGCTCAAGGCCTGACGGCCCGGCCGCTTCCCTCCCGTATACTGCAGGCATGCGCACCCCGGAGATCATCGCCACGCACACCAACACCGACTTCGACGCCTTCGCGGCGATGGTGGCAGCGCACAAGCTCTACCCGGAGGCCGCCATCTGCCTGGGCGGCGCCGTGAACCGTAACGTGCGCGAGTTCCAAGCGCTGTATGCGGACCTCATCCCGGTGGTCGACCCGACGGACGTGGAACGTGACAGCGTAAGGAGGCTCGTGCTCGTCGACACGGTGCATGCCAACCGCCTCGGCGACCTCGGCGACCTCTGCGGCCGCCCGGGGGTGCAGGTGATGGCGTTCGACCACCACACCCACGAAGGCGACCTGCCGGACTGCATCTCGCGCGACGACCTTGTGAGTTCCGTCGACGGCTCGCTGGTAACGCTGCTCGTCCATATCCTCGCCGAGCGAGGCATCGCCGTGACGCCGTTCGAGGCGACGGTGTTCGCCCTCGGCATCCACGAGGACACCGGCTCGCTGACCTTCAGCACGACCACGCCGCGCGACGCCGAGGCGCTGGCGTTCTGCATGCGCTGTGGCGCCGATCCCGCGCTGCTCGAAAAGTGGCTTGCCAACGCGCTCACGGCGGCTCAGCGGCAGACCCTCTCCGCCGCGTTGGCCACAGCCGAGGAGCTCCCCGTCGCCGAGGCCACCGTCCTGCTTTCGGCGCTGCATCAGGACCTGTACGTGGAGGGTGTGAGCGTGGTCGCTCACCGGGTCATGGATCTCACCGGCTGCGACGCCTACTTTCTGCTCGTCGCCATGGAGAACCGCGTGTTCGTGACCGCGCGCAGCCGTGGCGGGCGGGTCGACGTCGCTCGGGTGTTGGCGGCCGTCGGCGGCGGCGGGCATACCGCCGCGGCCTCGGCCGTGGTCAAGGACCGGCCGCTCGAAGAGGTGGCGGCGGCGGTCGCCGCAGCCGTCCCCGCGGGCGTTGCTGCTGTGCGCACCGCGGCCGACGTGCTGCTGCCCGGTCTGCCGTCGGTCTCCACCGCCACGACCGTGGACGCGGCGGCTCTGCTGTGCCGGCGCCACGGCCTTGGCGGCGTCGTCGTCGTGGGGGATGGCGATCTGCTGATCGGGCGGGTGTCGCTGGCAGTCCTGGAACGCGCCGCAGCGCACGGGCTCGGGCACGCTCCGGTGAAGTCCGTGATGACCTCGCGCGTCACGGTGGTGGCTGCCGATGCGCCGCTGGAGCGCGTAGCGGCGAGCATCGCCCAAGAGGACATCGGCTGGGCTCCCGTCGTGACGGATGCCGCGGCCGGCGACATCCGCAGGGGCGACGTCCTGGGCATGGTGACGCGGAGAGCCGTGGCCGGCGACGCCGGCGAACCCGAGCCGCTCGCAGCAGTGGTCGCCAATCTCGCCGGTCGCCTCGGAGAACTGGGTCTGGACGGTCTGCTGCGCCAGATCCAGGCCGTGGCCGCGGGGGTGCGCGGCGTGTACCTGGTCGGCGGCGCGGTACGGGACCTGCTGCTCGGTGAACCCGGCTTCGACGTCGACATCGCCGTGGAGGGCGAGGGCATCGCCTTCGGCGAGGAGCTCGCCCGTCGTCTCAAAGGCCACGTGCGGCCGCATGAGAAGTTCGGCACGGCCGTCGTGGTCACGCGCGACGCCGCCGGCCACCGGCAGCGCGTCGATGTGGCTTCCACGCGCTCAGAGTCCTACGAGTATCCGGCGGCGCTACCCAAAGTGGAGCATGCCGGCATTCGCAGCGATCTCGCGCGCCGGGACTTCACCATCAACGCGATGGCCGTCTCGCTCAAGCCCGAGACCTACGGCAACCTCCTGGACTACTTCGGTGGCAGGGAGGACCTGGACGCGCGGCGCATCGTCGTCCTCCACAACCTCAGCTTCATCGAGGATCCTACGCGCATCCTGCGCGCGATCCGCTACGAGAATCGCTATGGGCTGCGCATGGACGAGCACACGCTGAACCTCGCCCGGGCGTGCTGCGCCATGGATCTCGTCGGCGACCTTTCCTCGGCGCGCCTGCGCGACGAGCTGGTCGCTCTGCTCGACGAGGAGAAGATCGACTTCTCGCTGCACCGGATGGAGGAGCTCGGCCTGACGCCCTCCATCCACGGGCGTCTGCGCGCCGGCGCGCAGACGCGTGAGCTGGTGGGTCGCGGGGACGAACTGTACGAGGCCCACGGTCTGGCCGCGGAGGTTCCCCGCTGGCGCCTGCGCCTGGTATGGCTGCTGCGCGATCTCGATCCGGAGGAGATCGCCGGCTGGACGGAGCGCATGCGTATCCGCCGCTCCGACGCCGACGTGCTCGAACGCGCCTTCATCGTCGGTACGCGGCTCGCCGACAGGGTGGCCCGCGGGCCGAGCGAAGCCGACCTGTACGAGTTCGCCCGCGGCGAGCCTCCGGAGGCCGTCCTGGCGGCGATGGTGCTGGACGACACGGGCATCGCCGCCGAGCGTCTGGGGAGATTCCTCGACATCTCGAGGCATGTGCGCCTGGAGATCGGCGGGGAGGACCTGCTGCAGATCGGCTTCGAGGCATCCCCAGAGATGGGCGAAGTGCTGCGCAGCGTGCTCCATCTCAAGCTGAACGGCCTGGTCCGCACACGTGACGAGGAGGTCGCTGCCGCGGACAGGATGCGGCGGGGCGCATGACGGAGAACGCTCTTCTCGTGCGCTTCATCATCACCCTGCCGCTGCTGCTGGTCAGCCTCGTCATCCACGAGCTCGCCCATGGCTGGGTGGCCTGGAAGCTGGGTGACCCGACTGCCAAGCAGCACGGTCGGCTTACCTTGAATCCCGTCAGACACCTGGACGTGTGGGGCAGCATCATGCTCGTGGTCACGTTCGTGGGCTCGGGCGGGACCTTCTTCTTCGGCTGGGCCAAGCCGGTGCCCATCACCCCCTGGCATTTCAAGGATCCGCAGCGCGGCATGATGCTCGTCGGTCTGGCCGGTCCGGTGGCCAACTTCGCCCTTGCGCTGGTGGCGGCGGGCCTCGTGTGGCTCACGTACCCGTGGAGTCCCTTCGTGGCTCAGGCGCTCGCTCTCGCCTTCGTGCTCAACGTCGTCCTTGGCGCGCTGAACCTGGTGCCCATACCGCCGCTGGACGGGTCGCGCGTGGTGGGCGGGCTCCTGCCCCGGGACCTGTACCTGCGCTGGGCGGCTCTCGACCGTTACGGCAACTACGTCTTCCTCGGCCTGGTCGTTCTGATGCTCGCCGTGCCGCAGGTCTTCGGCGCCACCATCGGCGCGCTGCTGCAGTGGTCTTTCCGGCTGCTCCCGGGGGGCTGAGAGTGAGCCCTGAGTTCCTCCTGGAGTGGCGCGAGGCGCAGGGGCTCCGCTGGCTCGCCTGGGAGGGCGCCGGAGTGGCCGCCGCCTTCCCGACCCGTGAAGGCGGGGTCTCGCCGGCGCCCTACGACGCGCTCAACCTGGGCCTCTCCGTGGGCGACGAACCGGCCGCCGTGCTCGAGAA
>Ga0209539_1000879_pt1 | contig 16837 bp, 15 predicted proteins | sample BarGraNGADG00312_2_FD_184499 | JGI IMG/M metagenome (GOLD analysis project Ga0209539, IMG submission 184499) | Arctic peat soil microbial communities from Barrow, Alaska - Barrow Graham LP Ref core NGADG0011-312 (SPAdes) (version 2) | ecosystem: Environmental > Terrestrial > Soil > Wetlands >... | reverse complement strand
CCGCATCGACATCCCCGGCGTGCCCTAGGCAGCGCGAAGGCCCGGGTCCCGCCATAAGGGGCGGGTAGCACCGGGCCTCACTTCCAACACCCGTCCGGGTGCGGCAGTACGAGTCTAGGCCGAGTGTTCAGGGGTGTTGAGGGCTCCGTCGCAGCACTCGGGACGCATCCTCATCAGATCGCAGCTCGACCGGATCCTCAGCCGCCCCCACCAAGAAGTGACCTGCCCCACGGATTGGTTACCGGCGGGGTTTGAGGGTCAGGCGGGGATGAGTGGTGCTGTCGAGGCTAGTTCGTACTCGATGGGGCTGAGGTAGCCGAGCTGGGAGTGGCGACGCTGGCGGTTGTGGAAGATCTCGATGTACTCGAACATCGCGTTGGCTAGCTCGAGCCGGGTTCGCCACTTGCGGCGGTTCAGGAGCTCGATCTGCATCGAGGACCAGAACGACTCCATCATCGCGTTGTCCAGCCCGTCGCCGACCGAACCGAACGAAGGCATCAGTCCGCTCGCACGGATGCGCTCGGTGAATGCCCAAGACGTGAATTGGGTGCCGTGATCTGCGTGAACGATCGTCGCGACCGGGCGGCGGGCCTTGATCGCCATGTCGAGGGCGTTGACGACCAGCGGGGCGTTCTGGACGTTGTCGATGGACCAGCCGACGATCTTGCGGCTGTAGGTGTCCATCACGGCGGACGCGTGCTCCAACCGGATCGTGGGGTACTCGATCAGCGACCGGATGAAAGCCCAGCTCGCCGTCGACGCCCTGACCTCCGCGGTGGCCCGCCGCGGCGGGCGTGCTGCGGTCGCCGGATGCGTGGTCCACTCCGACCGCGGATCGCAATTCCGATCAAGGCAGTTCGTCCGGACCCTGGCCGTCAACCACCTGGTCGGATCCATGGGTCGGATCGGCGCAGCCGGGGACAACGCGATGATGGAGTCCTTCTTCGCCCTGCTGCAGAAGAACGTCCTGAACCGGCGCCGCTGGGACACCCGCGATCAGCTGCGCCTGGCGATCATCACCTGGATCGAACGGACCTACCACCGCCGCCGACGCCAACGCGCCCTTGGCAAGCTCACCCCGACCGAGTACGAGATGATCTACAACACGACCGCACACGCGGCCTGAGAACCATTCACCGAGAGTGTCAACCAGACCGACAGCAGTCCCACCTGATGGGCGGTATCCGAGCATGAGCGAACCCACCTCAACGGAGTACTTCCGCGGCAGAGTCGTCACCCCGACGGAGGTGATCGACGACGGGGTCGTCGTCGTCCGTGGCGAGACCATCGTGTGGGTCGGTGCTGCCGCCCGTGCCGCGCACGACGGCTGGCCGGACGCTCCCGACCCGGTGGCGACCCCGGTGACGATGCTGCCGGGCCTGGTCGACCTCCACACCCACGGTGGCGGTGGCGCGAGCTACCCGGACGCCACGACGCCGGACGAGGCGCTCGTCGCGGTGCGCGAGCACCTGAGGCACGGGACCACGACGCTGGTGGCCTCTCTGGTGACCGCCGCTCCTGAGACGCTGCGTCAGCGTGTCGGGGTCCTGGCCGCGCTCGTGGATGCCCACGAGATCGCGGGCATCCACCTGGAAGGACCGTTCATCTCGACGACCCGCTGCGGAGCGCAGGATCCCTTGCTCATCCAGGAGCCGGACGTCGCCCTCGTGCGCGAGCTCGCCGAGCTGGCACGCGGGCATCTGGTGACGATGACAGTCGCTCCGGAGCTCGCCGGTATCGCGGGTGACGGCGGCGTCGTCGATGCCCTGATCACCGCGGGGGCGTTGCCGTCGTTCGGGCACACCGACGCAAGCTGGGCGCAGGCGGCTGACGCCCTCGCGGATGCGCGCGCCCGTCTCGATGTCGCGCCCGACCGCCGTTCGGCGCGGTCGACCGTCACCCACCTGTTCAACGGCATGCGACCGCTCACCCATCGTGCCCCGGGGCCGATCCCGGTGTTCCTCGCGGCGGCGGGACGCGGAGAGGCCGTGATCGAGCTCATCGGAGACGGGACGCACCTGGCGCCGGAGCTGGTGCAGAGCATCTTCAGCCTCGTCGGTGCGCAGAACATCGCGCTGGTGACGGACGCGATGGCGGCGGCCGGCATGCCTGACGGTGCCTACCGGCTCGGGTCGCAGGACGTCACGGTGTCCGACGGTGTGGCTCGACTGACGCACGGTGGGGCGATCGCGGGTGGCACGGCGCACCTGCTCGATGTCGTGCGGGCCACGGTCGCGGGTGGTGTGCCACTCGTGGACGCCATCCGGGCCGCGGCCACGACGCCCGCCGCGGTGCTCGGGGACGAGCGGGTCGGTGCCCTCGAGGCTGGTCGCCGGGCTGACATCGTCGTGACGGACGCCGGTCTTCGGGTCCTCAGCGTCCGCCGCGCGGGAGCAGTCGTGGTGCCGTGATGGTGATCGACGAGCCATGTCGTGACAATGGTCTAGGTGAAAGGGTGAGGTCATGGAGGTCGTGATCGGTGCGCCTGAGGAGCTGGCTTCGCTCGCTGCCGGTGCGATCGAGGCCCTGCTCGATCGCAAGCCCGAGGCCGTTCTCGGCCTGGCGACCGGGTCCAGCCCGCTCGGGATCTATGACGAGCTGGCGCGGCGCCATAGTGAGGGGCGCCTCTCGTTCTCCCGCGCTCGGGCGTTCATGCTCGATGAGTACGTCGGCCTGCCCCTGGCGCATCCTCAGCGCTACCGGAACGTGATCGAGCACGAGATCGCGTCGCGAGTGGGCTTCGGTGTGGGTGCGGTCCTCGGGCCCGACGGTCTGGCGCAGGACGTCGTCGCCGCGTGCGCGCAGTACGAGGAGGCGATCGTCCGGGCCGGGGGCGTGGATCTCCAGATCCTCGGGATCGGCGCGGACGGCCACGTCGGGTTCAACGAACCGGGCTCCTCGCTGGCGTCACGGACCAGGATCAAGACGCTCACGGAGCAGACCCGCGTGGACAACGCGCGCTTCTTCGATGGCGACCTCAGCCAGGTTCCCCACCACTGCCTGACCCAAGGGCTCGCGACGATCATGAGCGCACGCCACATCGTCCTCATTGCGACAGGACGGGCCAAGGCCGAGGCGATACACCACCTCGCCGAGGGGCCCGTGAGTGCCCTGTGGCCCGCGACGATCCTGCAGCACCACCCCCACGTCACTGTCCTCGTCGACGGTCCCGCGGCGAGCCGACTGCAGCTCGCCGACTACTTCCGCAGCACCTATTCGGCCAAGCCGACCTGGCAGGGACTCTGACACCTGAACCTCGCCCGGGAGGTGGCGGTGCCCGTGACGTGCCATCCGCTGGACCCCTCGTCACGCCGGGCTGTGGCCAGTCCGAGCACCGCGTCCGGTCGGTGGCGCAGGAGCCGGTCCACGGTCTCAGCGGCCAGGTCTGCCAGGTCTGCGGGGTGGGCGGGAACCGATGACGACCTCCATCAGGGCACCTCCTGCACCCGGCTCACAGCGACCGGTGGAGCACTCCGATCGGAACTCACCCCCAGCTCGACGGCACCGTCGAACCGCACCGGGGGCACGCCGTCGGGTCGCCCGTGCCCGGAAAGGGTGTCGCCGCGTGTGGCGAGCGCTGCCCCGATCGGTCCCACCGGGATGCCCGCCGGGACCACACGGACTCGGTCGGGGATGGCCAGGTCGCTCAGGAACGGCGACCCGGCGACCTGGCGCTCGACGGCCGCCACCACCGCGTCACGGCGAGGTGCGCTCGATGGCTGGCGTGTTCAGCTCGGTGCACGACGTCACGACCGGAGGGCTTGGCGCGGCCGTGCAGACCGTCCTCCGCTCGGCGGGTGGGTCCGCGTCGATGGCCGTCCTGATCCAGCCGCAGTTCGCGGTCGACGTCGGCGGAGCAGGTCAAGACCCATGCTCCCCGGCCAGGTGCGCGAGATCGGCGCCGATCACCTCGCCCCGTTCGCCGCGGGCGCAGGTGGCCACCGTCACCGGCTGCCGGGTGGTGAAGTCCGAGATAGTCGTACCGCAGGGAGATCCCGAGCGAGGCGTAGAGAGCTGCCCTCTCGATGTCCGTCGCCTTGCTCAGGGCGAAGATCTCCTGCAGGTTCATCCCGGTGAGGTCTGTCCCCGCTGACATGTCGCGGGGACCGTGAGAAACTCGCATCCAACGGATGCCCTTCTGTGCGGACGAGCGTGACTCTCAACAAGCCACATTCTCCCTGCTCAGAGGGGCATTCGTACGTCACGACCCACCACCAGATCAACCTCGACCGGTGGATCCAGGGTCAGTCGGAGGTGTGTCCCGGGTAACGATCGTGTAACGATGACCCGCCAGGCTTGACGGTTCGATTGTTTGTACGGCGTACTTACACTATGAAGCAGCGCTGCTCGCACCGTTCGGTCGGGTCCATCCCGTGAAGCCGCTCAGAGTTGGCGTGATTGGGCTGGGATTCATTGGGCTCCTGCACGCACGAATTCTCCACGAGCTCTCGGAGGCGCAGCTTGTTGCGGTGGCGGACATCGATGCTGAGGCAACGGCGAATGCCGCGAGCCTGTACGGCTGCGCTGCATACTCCTCGTACGAAGAGATGATCACCGCCGAGCAGTTGGATGCCGTGACCATCTGCGCGCCCGATGCGTCACACGAACCGGCCGCAACCTTCGCAGCCACGCACAACCTTGCGGTCCTTCTGGAAAAGCCAATTGCAAATACCGCGATGGAGGCGCTCGCCATCCAAAGGGAGACTTCATCTTCAGGGACGAGATTGATGATCGGCCATCTCCTGCATTTCGACCCGCGGTACGCACAGCTGCGGGATGCCGCCGCCAGCGGGAGGCTCGGCGAGATCATTCACCTCTACTTCCGACGTACCAATCCCCGTACGAACGGCCGGCGCCTTGGAGGAAAGGTTTCAATCTTCTGGTACATCGGAATCCACGACATCGAAATGATGTTGGCATGTGCCGGATCAAAACCGGTCAGCGCGTTCGCACGTCAGGTGTCAAAGGTCAATGCGGACATCGGCTGCGAGGACTCCGTGTTCGCGATGATTGAATTCGAAAATGGAGCGATCGGCGTCGTGGAACTCAGCTGGGCACTTCCGGAGAACGCGGCACTGGGGATAAACACTTACGCGGAGGTAGTCGGGCGCAATGCAGCGAGTTACGTGAACATCCTCGATCAAGGCATTTCGATCATCACCGATGGGGAGGTCCTCTATCCGGACACGCTCCACTGGCCCGAGTACAACGGTCAGGTCCAGGGCGATCTTCGCCAGGAGCTTCAACACTTCGTCACTGCGACGCTCAGCGGGACGCCCTACATCACAGACACGGAGAACGCGATCGAGGCCGTCCGGGTCGTCGAGGCATGTTTCGAATCCATCAGGGACGGGCTTCCGGTCGCAATCGACTGACCGCCTGGAGAGAGTTAGGAGATGACCATGAAGGTTCTGTACGCGGGTGATGCGGCGACCAAGATCGGTCCAATTTTCGTGGCGTCACCATTCAACCTGGAAGTGAAAGGCGTTTCCCACCACATCTGGGGTCAACCGCTGATCGATTCCCTCACGGGCGCGGGCATCGAGGTGAAACACCTGACGAACGACCAGGCGATTTCAGAGTTTCCGCGGACCGTCGAGGATCTGAACCAATACGACGTGCTCATCATCAGCGATTGCGAATCTGAGGTGTTGTCACTCTTTCCTTTCTGGGTACCCGGCACACCGGTTCCACGGACCAATCGACTCCGGGCCATTCGCGACTTCGTGAAGGGCGGCGGTGGCCTGCTCATGATCGGAGGCTGGTCATCTTTCAGCGGGAGGTTCGGCAGGGCCGCCTATTATGACACCCCGGTCGAAGAGGCACTCCCTGTCACCTGTCTCAAGGGGATGGATGACCGGGTCGAGACGCCGGAGGGCGTGCGCGTGAAGATCCTTGCACCTGAGCACCCGATTCTCGCGGACATCCCGTGGGAGGAGGCTCCAGTGTTCGAAGGATTCAACCGCGTCATCCCGAAGGAGGGGTCCGATGTGCTCGCGATGATCGGTGATGAGGAGATCGAGCACCCCCTGCTCGTCACAGGCACATACGGCGCCGGGCGCTCGGCTGCATTCACAAGCGACTGTGCTCCGCACTGGGCGGAGTTCTTCCAGCCATGGGAGTTCTACGGCCAGTTCTGGGTCCAAACCGTCCGCTGGCTCGCGAACAAGGCCGACAACTAACGGCCCCGCTCGCGCCGGACGATTCAGGGAGGCGGAAGTGGTTTCAGCAACCAGCACCCAAAATCGCGCCAGCAGATTACAGACCTTCGTTCCGGTCATCACGCTCGCGGTCATGGTGGTGCTCCTCAGCGTCCTGAACAGTGCGTTCCTGTCGATGGGGACGCTTCTGAACCTGATGGCGCAGGTGTCGGTCATCGGAATTGTGGCCCTCGGGGCAACGATCGTCCTCATCACCGCCGGGCTCGACTTCTCCTCCGGCTCCGGACTTGCCGCCATCGGCATGGCAATCGGCGCCATGTTCGTGCACACCGGAGGCAACGGCCTCGCGATGATGGCGACCGCGGTCCTTGGCGGCGCGGTACTTGGATCAGTGAACGGTTTCCTTGTTTCCAAACTGGGAATCGTGCCGTTCATCGCAACCCTCGCAGTCATGCTCGTCGCACAGGGACTGTCCACCTTCATCGAAGACGGAGGGATGATGCTGCTCGCTGACTCCCCCTTGCTGTGGATCGGCCAGGGGCGGCTCGCGGGAATACCTGTCGCTTTCTTCATATATCTCGGTGCGTGCGTTGTCCTTGCCGCGCTCCTGAACCGCACGCGGATAGGAACGTATGTTTACGCGGTCGGTGGAAACGAAGCCGCCGCGAGGTATTCGGGGATCAAAGTGGAGCGCGTGAAGTTCTACTGCTACTTGATCGCAGGCGTCTGCACCGGCGTGGCAGCGCTGATCACCGTGACGAAGATCGGGATGGCCACACCCGGCATTTCGGGATCCACCCTCCTGGACGCCATCGCAGCTTCCGTCATCGGAGGAGCGAGCCTCAGCGGTGGTCGGGGCACTGTCACAGGTACCTTCATCGGCGTGGCGATTGTTGTGCTCATCGGCACCGGTCTCACCTATCTGAGCATCCCTGCCGAAATGCAGGACGTTTTCAAAGGTGCCGTGATTCTGGTGGCAGTCTGCTTTGACCAGATCATTCGAAACTACGCGAAGCATTACCAGACGAACTCCTTGGTGAACAGCAACATTCCGCAAGACAACGAGTAAGGAGAGAATTGTGAGGAATACAGCTAGTAGGGAGAGAACGCTGAGGAAGAGGCTGGCAGTACTGTCCGCCGCCCTGGTTTCGGCCCTTCTCATCACCGGCTGCGGTGGGCAGGCATCGAACGGCACCAGTGGTGCAACGGCGCCGACGACAGGCTCCACAGAGACCTCCGGTGGTGGCGAGAGTTCAGGCGGAGCATCGGGCCTCGTCGAAGACACGGGGCAGAAGTTGACGTTCGGTCTCGTGATGATCGACCTCACCAACCAGTTCTTCGTGGACATGATGGAAGGTGGCGCCCAAGCGGCCGAGGACTACAACGTCGACCTCATCTGGAAGAGCGCCGACGGGAGCGTCGACAACCAGATCTCCCTGATGGAGAACTTCATCGAACAAAAGGTCGATGCCATCCTCGTCAATCCCATCGAGAGCAGCGCGTTGGCCGGCACCATCGAGCAGGCATCAGCCGCCGGAATCCCGACCATCACTATGGCCGGCGAAGTGGATGTTCCGACGAACTACACCACGGTCTACAACGATGAGCACAACAACGCGATCATCGCGGACATCCTCGCGAAGGCCATCGGCGAAGAGGGCAAGGTAGCCCTGCTGTACGGCAACAAGGGCAACCTCGTTTCCGATCTGCGGCAGAAGGGATTCGACGATGCAATGTCGAAGTACCCGAACATCACCGTGGTCGAGCAGCCCATGAACTGGGATCCCCCCACCGGCCTGCGTGTGATGCAGGACCTGTTGGCGGCCAACCCGGATCTCAAGGCCGTTCACTGCGTCTCCGACGCGGTGACCCTCGCTGCGTTCGAAGCGATCCGCGCGGCAGGCAAGGAAGGTGAGATTGTCGTCACCAGCTACGATGGTAACCCCGCCGGGAACGACGCCGTGAAGGACGGCAGGTTCCTCGCCAACGTACTCACGGGTGCGAAGAAGACCGGCTACTGGAACGTGAAAGTGGCCGTGGAACTCGTCCTCAAGGATCGCCCGGCCGAGCACGTCCTCAACCTTCCGACGCACATCGTGATGCTTCCAGATGAGGCTGCCAAGTACGCGGACATCCTGACCAATGAGAGCGTCATCGATCCAGACGAAGCAAATGCCATCGGTGATTCATACCGTGACGAGTTGTATGACCCGAACCTCCGATCCGGCAGCTGAGGAGAGCAAACGGCCCAGAGCTGGCCGGGGCGGCAGACCGGCCAGCTCTGGGCGAGCCGAAAATGAGCGAGGCTAGCGAGAAGAAGGAGCCTTAGATGGTGGGATTCCGGATGGATGGCTCGGTCGTCCGCGGGAATATGCGCTATATTCTTCTGGCATCGACGATCGTCGTATTATTTGCCACGTTCGCGTTGGTCTCGAACGGGTTCTTCAGCGTCACCACAACGATGAACATCGCACGGCAAGGAGCGGCACTCGCTCTCGTTGCCATTGCGATGACCATTGTGATGCTGACCGGCGGAATCGACCTTTCAGTCGGATCGTCGATCGCTCTTTCAGGGGCGGTCGGCGCGATTTTCATGCGTGCCTTCCCATCGGAACACCCTGCCGTCGGAATTGCGGGAATGCTGGTCACCATCGGCACCGCGGTTGCCATCGGCCTGCTCAATGGATACTGCTCCGGCTACCTCGGTGTGGCTCCGTTCATCGTCACCCTTGCCACGATGTCGCTCGCACGCGGCCTGACCATGGTGCTCACCGATTCCCAGAGCATTCCAATCACGAACGACGCCTACAACAGTCTCGGGCAGAGGAGCCTGTTCGGCGTGATGCCGTGGTCCCTACTGTTGGTCGTGGTGTCCTTCGTAGTGGCCTGGATGCTCCTTGCCCAGCACCGCTTCGGCCGCGAGGTCTACGCGATCGGTGACAACCCGGAGGCGGCGCGCGCGTCAGGGGTCAACGTCAAGAGACAGACCATGTTGGTCTACGTCGTCGCAGGGGTCCTCGTGGGCCTCGCGGCCGTCATCGTCGCCGGCAGGGCTCAGTCCGCGCAGTCCCAAGCAGGAGTCGGGATGGAGTTCACAGCCATCACGGCCGTCGTTCTCGGTGGCATCAGCCTGTTTGGCGGCCAGGGCAAGCTCCGCGGCACGGCTCTCGGAGTGATACTGACTGCGATCATGTTCACGGGCCTCGGGATGCTCGACGTGAAGCCCTCTGTCAACTACCTGGTGCGTGGCCTTCTGATCATCGTCGCCGTGATGAGCGATGCGGTGCTGTGGGAGGGAATGCGCCAGGCACTCAGACGAGAGAAGCAGATCGTTCAGACCCGCGCGATCGAGCACGACCAGGCCAACACGCTCACGCTTGCCAACATCTCCAAATCATTCCCGGGGGTGCGGGCCCTCGACGATGTGAGCCTGGAGATCAAACGCGGAGAGGTGCACGCGCTGTGCGGAGAGAACGGCGCTGGCAAATCAACTCTCATGAAGATTCTTTCCGGCGTCTACACGAAGGACAGGGGCCAGATCCTGGTCGACGGAACGCCCGTCTCGATCACTTCCCCCGTTGACGCTCAAAATCTTGGGATCGCAGTGATCTATCAAGAGTCCGCCAACATTCCGCAGTTGAATGTCACTCAGAACGTCAACCTCGGAAACGAGATTGTCGACTCTACCCGAATATTCCTCAACACCTCGGCAATGAAGAGGAAGACCGCCAGACTTCTCGAACACTTCAACCTCAAGATCAACCTGAACACCAAAGTGGAACGCCTGACGGTCGCCAAGCAACAAATGATCGAGATCGCCAAGGCCCTCGGCTCAAATGCGTGGGTCGTGGTCATGGACGAACCGACGTCGGCCATCGCAGAATCCGACAAGGACACCCTGTTCAAGATGATTCACGAACTGAAGGAACGCGACGTTGCTGTGGTCTACATTTCACACAGGATGTCCGAGATCTTCGAGATCGCCGATGTGGTCACGGTACTGAGGGACGGAAAGCACGTCATCACCGGTCCCATCTCCGAGTTCGACGAAAATGAGATCGTCAAGCACATGGTCGGGCGCCAGCTCGACAAGGTCTTTGCCCGCGAATCGCCGGAGTCCTACGGCGATGTGGTGTTGGAAGTGAAGGACCTTCACCGTGCTGGCGTCTTTCAGCCCATCAGTTTCAGTGTCAGAGCAGGCGAGGTGCTGACCTTCGCCGGGCTTGTGGGCGCTGGCCGCACGGAGGTGATGCGCTGCATCTTCGGGCTCGATCGAGCAGACGGGGGTGAGATTTACCTGAACGGCGAGCAGATTTCCGTCCGGCGTCCCCACGATGCGATTTCCGCGGGGATTGGCCTGGTATCCGAAGACCGGCGCAGGGAGGGAATCTTGCCTCACATGAGCGTCCGGGAGAACATCACACTCCCGGGGCTCGGACTCATCACCCGATGGGGCTTCGTGAACGGGGACATGGAAAAGCAGATCGCGACCGACTACGTCAAACTCATGAACATACGGACGCCATCTCTCGAACAGGAGATCATGAATCTGAGCGGAGGCAATCAGCAAAAGGTCTGCCTCGCCAAATGGCTGAGCATCTCCCCCAAGGTCATCGTGTTCGACGAACCCACGCGAGGAGTCGATGTGGGCGCCAAGGCAGAAATTCACCAATTGATTGGAAAGCTGACCGAGGCCGGAGTTGCGATCATCATGATCTCATCCGAGATGTCGGAGGTTCTCGGCGCCTCCGACAGAATAATCGTCCTTCATCAGGGCCGAATCGCCGGAGAGTTCCTCCCGAGCGAAAACGTGAGCCAAGAGGATCTCATCAGAAGCGCGAGTGGGTTGTAAGGCCATGCATCACGGAGACCCCCTCTCACTTGGCATCGACGTCGGCGGCACGAAAACTCACGGAATCGTCCTCGACGCGGACAATCGAGTTGTCGCTGAACTCATCCGCCCCTCGCAGACGCGGCTCTCCGGGGTTCGAGGGACAATTCTCTCAGTCTCCCATAGTTTGGCGGATCAGATAGGGCGGAGCGAGTCCAGCTTCACCTCGGTGGGGGTGGGCATCCCAGGAATCGTGGACCCACGTACAGGGCGGATCGCGACAGCGGTCAACCTCGGAATCAACGATGCGAACCTCCGCGAAGTCCTCGAGGAGGATTTCTGCGTGGCCGTCCGGATCGAAAATGATGTCAAAGCTACTGCGCTGGGCGTTTGGTTCACACTGCGTGATTCTGCGCGCGACATCTGCTACGTCAACCTCGGGACGGGCCTCTCGGCCGCGGCGGTTGCTAACGGTCACCTGATCAGGGGCGCGCGAAACGGCGCGGGCGAGATCGGTCACTTCGCCGCTCACCTGGATCCGGATCTTTGCGCCTGCGGGCAGATGGGCTGCCTCGAAGTGTCCGTGGGTGGCAGCCACGTCAACGCACGACTCGCGGCCCAGGGACTTGAGTTGCACAAACTGGCAGCCGATCCCAGCACGGCGGCACGGAGAGAGGTCAGGCGCCTTTCCAGGGCGGTTGCCACGACGATCACCCTCGTCGCCATCTGCTATGACTCGGAACGAATCGTCGTAGGTGGCGGACTCGTCAGAGCTGCCTCATGGCTCATCCCGGCAGTCACGGAGAGGCTCAGAGAGCAGGCGGAAACCTCCCGGTTCCTCGCCGGACTGGACGCGGTGGAACGGCTCTTGCCTCTGGCTGAATCCGTATCTGCGCCAGCCCTCGGAGCGGCTTTGATCGGGCGCATGGAAGAAGTCGGCCCAGCCGGGCTCGAACCGACGACACCCGCGGTCTAACCTCAATACCGTTAAGCCTGGATCCGTAAGTTGTTGGGTGGCCCGGTGGGGCCGGGTGTGGCTGAGCCTAGATTGCCCTTGATGGCTCCGGTGGATTGGCTGCCCGGTCCTGCGGGGCGCCTCGACTGCTGATTGAGATGCGCGTTCTGGTCGCTGTTTACGGATCTGTCGGCGGGGAGTCCTTCGGGCCACACGGTAGTCGTGCGTCCGAGGGGAGCAGGAGATGGAACAAGTAGTCCCGCGCGGGTGGGCGGGTGTCGATGTCGGCAAGGGCCACCACTGGGCTTCGCCGGGTGGGTCTACGCCGCGTTCGTGATCGACGTCTACTCCCGGCGCGTGGTCGGCTGGCAGCTGTCGAAGTCGCTGCGCACCGACCTGGCCCTGGACGCCCTGGAGATGGGGATCTGGACCCGCCAGCGCCAGGGCCGCGACGTCACGGGCTTGACCCACCACAGCGACAAGGGAGTGCAATACCTCGCGGTTCGCTACACCCAACGGCTGGCCGAGGCCGGCGCCGTGGCCTCCGTCGGCTCGACCGGCGACTCCTACGACAACGCTCTGGCCGAGGCCTTCAACTCGCTGTTCAAGGCCGAGCTGATCCGCAACAAGGGCCCATGGAAGAACATCGACGACCTGGAAATCGCCGTTGCTGAGTACATCGACTGGTTCAACCACCGGCGCCTACACGGCGAGATCGGCCTGATCCCACCGGCCGAGCTCGAAGACACCTACTACCGGCACGACCCCGCCCCGGCTACCGTCGAGGCGTCAGTTCCGAGCCTCCACTTAACCCGGCACGAGACACCGACGACGTCGGTGCGGCGCTTGACCTCCTTGTTCAGCCGTTCCAGGGGGTTGGTCGACCAGATCTTCTTCCAGTGGCTGGCGGGGAAGCCGGTGAAGGCGAGCAGGTCCTCGCGGGCGTCGGACAACATTGCCGCGACCTTGGGGTGGGAGCGGGTCAGCATGGTGGCGATGACCTCGAACTGCTCGGTGACGTGGGCGGCGTCGGGCTGGGCGAAGATCGTGCGGATCGCCGCGGCGACCATCTCGGCGTTGGTCTTGGACACCGCGTCCAGCACGTTCCTGGTGAAGTGCACTCGGCACCTTTGCCAGCAGGTCCCGATCAGGACCGAGCCGATCGCGGTCTTCAGGCCCTCGTGGGCGTCGGAGATGACCAGCTGGACCCCGCCCAGGCCGCGGGCCTTGAGGGACCGCAGGAACGCGGTCCAGAACGCGCCGTTCTCGGAGTCGCCGACGTCGAACCCCAGGACCTCACGGTGACCGTCGGCGCGGACCCCGGTGGCGCTCACCACGGCCTGGGACACCACCCGTCGCCCGACCCGGGCCTTGCAGTAGGTCGCGTCCAGGTAGACGTAGGGAAACGCGATCTGAGCCAGTGACCGGTCGCGGAACGCTGAGACCTCCTCATCGAGCCCGGCGCAGATCCGACTGACCTCGCTCTTGGAGATCCCGGTGTCCGCCCCGAGCGCCTTGACCAGGTCATCGACCTTGCGGGTCGAGACCCCGTGCAGGTAGGCCTCCATCACCACCGCGAACAACGCCTGGTCGACCCGGCGGCGCCGCTCGAGCAGGGACGGGAAGAACGACCCGGTCCGTAGCTTGGGGATCCGCAGGTCCAGGTCCCCTGCCGTGGTCGTCAACACCCGGGCCCGGGACCCGTTGCGCTGGGTCGTGCGCTCAGCGCTGCGCTGCCAGGGGCCCGCGCCAATCACCGCGGTCGCCTCGGCGTCGATCAGCTCTTGATACAGGTGCTCGGTCGCGGTCCGGATCCGATCGGAGACCTCGGCCTCCTTCAGTGCCGCGAGCAGGTCGAGCAAGGCAGACTGGTCCATAGCCATCGTGCGATGTGTCCTTCCGTGAGTTCCCTAGTCCGGTCTCACTGACCATCGCACGATGGCCTTCTTCATCGCGGCCACCACGACGAACAAGATCGAGAACTACACCACCCCAGGGGACGTCACCACTGGGTGCCTGAGGTCGTTCCTTGACACATCATCAGTTTGTAAGATGTACTAACCACATGGCTGCGCCGAGGTCACCGAGGCCGCAGCAAAAGGTATGGCCTGTAGTTCGAGCCCAAGATGGCCGAACAGCCAACCTCCGCCTCGTTACCAGTGTCCTTTACGACAATCCTGGCCTTTCCCGTGCGGACATCGCTCGGCTCGTAGGCCTGTCACGGGTGACCATCTCGGAACTTGTCACCGAACTCCTGTCATCCGGACTTGCGATCGAGACGGGCGTCTCGAGCAGTGGCAAGCCTGGGAAGCGAGCAACCAGTCTGCAATTCGCCTACCGGAGCCGCTCGATCATCGCGATCGACATGGCCGGGTCACGGGCGGTCACCGGTGCGCTGACCGCGCTCGATGGGGAAATCATCGATCGGGTTGAATACACCCTGGAGCCGGACAAGCCGGCACTTGACGTGCTGATCGGCACGATCAGGGAACTTGCTGAACGGGCGCCATCGCCCGTGCTGGGCGTGGGTGTGGGTACGCCGGGCTTCGTCGGCCCCGAACCAGGGCTGGTCACCGCCACCAATCTCGACTGGCACAAGTTGGACGTGCGCTCTGCGATCGTTGACGCCGTGGGCCTGCCAACACAAGTGGAGAACGATGCGAATCTTGCCGCTGTTGCAGAGAGGCGTTTCTCATCAGCTCCCGACGACGTCCTTCGAATGCAAATCTCGAGGGGCGTTGGAGCGGGTCTCCTTCTGCGTGGACAACTCATCACCGGGCGTCACGGTGGAGCCGGGGAGATTGGCCACGTCGTTGTGGGCCGCTCAGACCGCCAATGCTCCTGTGGAAAGAGCGGCTGCCTGGAGACCTACCTTGCGGTGCCCGAGCTTCGCGAGACAGTCGCCTCTGCGGACGACAGGGCGTCAGCACTCGCCGACCGAGGGCGCCTTCTTGGCCAGGCACTCGCGCCGATAGTCGGGGCGACTGACATCACCGACGTAGTACTTGGCGGCCCCACCGATCTCCTTGGGGGGGCGTTTCTCGAAGCCGTCCGGACGACACTCAACGCCGCCACGGCCATCGAGGCCCGACCACCGGTGCGTGTCAGCATGTCCGAGCTCGGGGGTGACGCGGTGATTCTCGGCGCGACCGCCCGGGTACTGAACGAACAGCTCGGGGTCGACTGAGCTCGAACCCGCTTCGAGTCAGCCTGGATCCGTAAGTTGGTGGGTGGCCCGGGAGGGCCGGGTGTGGCTGAGCCTTGATCGTCCTTGGTGGCTCCGGTGGATTGGCCGCCCGGTTCTCCGGGGCGCCTCGGCTGCTGATTGAGATGCGCGGTTCGGTCGCTGTTTACGGATCTGTCGGCGGGGAGTCCTTCGGGCCACGACCTTGGTTCGTGCGCACCGAAGGAGCAGGAGATGAAGCAACAGCAACCAGTCCCGCGCGGGTGGGCGGGTGTCGATGTCGGCAAGGGGCACCACTGGGTGTGCCTGATCGATGAGGCCGGCACGACGTTGTGGTCGTCCAGGGTCGCCAACGACGAGGGCGCCATCCTCAAGGCGATCGGTGTGGTCCTGGCCCGCGCCCAGCAGGTCCGATGGGCGGTCGACGTCACCGGGACCATGTCCGCCCTGCTGCTGGCGCTGTTGGCCGCGCACGGTCAGCGCGTTACCTACGTGCCCGGCCGAACGGTGAACCGGATGACGGTGGCCTATCAAGGTGAGGCCAAGACCGATGCTCGGGACGCCTACGTCATCGCCGAGACCGTGCGCCACCGTGGTGACCTGCACGAGGTCGATGTGCCCACGGCGCTGGTCAGCGAGTTGCGGCTGCTGGTGGCCCACCGCAGCGACTTGGTCGCCGATCGTGTGCGGATCATCAACCGGTTGCGCGATGTCCTGACCGGATACTTCCCGGCGCTGGAGCGTGCGTTCGACTTCGCCCACAGCCGTGGTGCCGTGGTGCTGCTGACCGGTTACCAGACCCCGGCAGCGATCCGCGCCCGCGGCCAGTCCCGCCTGCAGGCGTGGCTGGCCAGACGAAAGGTCCGCTCCGCCGCGCAGATCGCCGCCGACGCCCTGGCAGCAGCGCAGACCCAGCACACCAGCGTGCCCGCCGAGGCCGTCGCGGCGAGCATCGTGGCCGACCTGGCCACCCAGCTGTTGGCGATCGACGCGCGGATCAGCGACCTGACCGAACGCGTCACCACGACCTTCCGGTCCCACCCGCAAGCAGAGATCATCGAGTCTCTGCCGGGCATGGGGCCGATCCTGGGCGCCGAGCTCATCGCGGCCGCCGGGGACCTGAACGGCTACCCGGACGCGGGCCGCCTGGCCTCTGCCGCCGGACTGGTGCCCGTGCCCCGTGACTCCGGACGACGCACCGGTAACCTGCACCGACCGATGCGCTACTCCCGCAAACTACGACGCGTCTTCTACCTGTCCGCAGCCGCCTCGATGATGCGCGAGGGCCCCAACCGCGACTTCTACCTCAAGAAGCGCGCCCAAGGCCTCAAGCACGTCCAAGCACTCATCGCCCTGGCCCGCCGACGAGTCGACGTCCTCTGGGCGCTCCTGCGCGACAACCGCGTCTTCCAGAGCGCCGCGCCGGCGGCGAAAGCCGCTTGACATCCTCATTGAGGATCCACCGATGCAGTGATTTGTCCGAGCTGATCAGGCCGGAGGCATCTGGTTCTGTCGATGGGCATGGAGTGGCTGCCGGTCTGTCCGGGGCTTCCACGTCGGGTCCTTGGTCGCGCCGCTGGGGCTGGGTGGTCATGTCCCGCGTCAGGCTTTGTGGCAGGGCCCGTTGGTTGCGGGTGGTGACCTGCTGAAGGAGTCTGATGACCATGTCCAGAGCGCCGGTGTTCCCGGTCGAGGAGAAGGTCCGG
>Ga0209539_1000877_pt1 | contig 16852 bp, 17 predicted proteins | sample BarGraNGADG00312_2_FD_184499 | JGI IMG/M metagenome (GOLD analysis project Ga0209539, IMG submission 184499) | Arctic peat soil microbial communities from Barrow, Alaska - Barrow Graham LP Ref core NGADG0011-312 (SPAdes) (version 2) | ecosystem: Environmental > Terrestrial > Soil > Wetlands >... | reverse complement strand
TGGAAGAAACGTTAAATGTAAAAATACACCTGCAAGAGAAGCAGGAATTACTGAGTCAAAATGGAAATTGAGAGATCTACTCACATTTAGATCTTTTAAAACATCAACCTGATAAAAATGGACGACCAACTTATTCACATCCTCTATATTATCATTATTTAATGATTTATTATCATTTAACTTTTCTGCAAAGGAAAAACTATCCTGTCCGAAAACGGTTTTGGGTTGCCTAACAAGGGTTGGGTGGCTTGGAATTTTCGGACAGGATAGGTTTTTTTCATCCTGTCCGATTTCCCTTTCATCCTGTCCGAAATGTTCGTATCTCAACGAAATGCCATCCCACATTGTCATTTTTTTGCTACCATCCCTTGTAACATTCTCTCTGTGGTAAGTGTGACCCATTGCACTAATTTTCCGAGTGAATCCGATCTGAGATACAAGGGCTGTGTGGTGTGTTCTGCACCATTCGACAAAGGCGCAATAGAGAACTTTTCCATCCAGGTCTTCTGTGGACATGACTATACATTCGTCCATGAATGCAGCCGAGGGATTACTGTTGAGCAGATATTCTTTCTTTACTTCAGTGCCTGTTTTAGTATAACTGAAGGCGCCTGTGTTTGTTACTTTTTTCAATCCTTTCAGTGCAAGAATGAGAAGCCCGGAGAGCTCCCCCTCTGTTGTTAGGGAATCGATTATACCTTTAACTTCTTTAACCGTGCCTCGGAACCTGTTGCAAAACTCTATTAGCGCCCAACGATCGTAGTAGGCATCATCCTTTGGCCCCTCTGGGATATTGTTTGCTGAAAATATTAACTTCGCTGTGTTTCTAAAATCGAAATCGGTCTGAAATTTGTTTTCGCCGTTTATGGTATCTATCCCGCTCGTCAAATTCTTGAATATATTGGACTCGTGCATCTTTGTATTTGGTATATCACTGCATATATTCACCTTTTTACTGTACAGTCGAGCACAACGGTACTTGTCGCCTTCGAGCTTCTACAGTGATTGGCAAGTTCGACTTTCTTCTCCCACGATTGCCTCTAATAAACGCAGATATACACTCTTTCCCGTCCCTGGCGGTCCGTATACCAAAACTGCTTTCTGATGTTTAACTTCTATTGTCAGACAATATCCAACCCATTCCAGTAAAAAATCAATATCTTCTGGACTTGCAACTTCTGTTAAAAACTTTGAAATATTTGGGCAAGTAGCTTTCTCATCATAATTTACAGGACTCTGGCTAATAGACAAATACCTGTGGTCATGACTCTCAAATTTCCATTCCGACAGATTAAACAGTCCATTTTTAAGGTTGATATAACTGCCCGCTGCTTCGTCTATTTCTTTTCTCGGTCTATGTGTATAAGACCTAATGTAAGCAATTACTTCGTTTATGTAACGAGTAGTGGCTTTTGGGGCATGCAAAAGTTCGAAAGTTGGATTAGTATCGCCCCAAGACGCAGTATAAATATCATCGTGGACTTTTCTGATGTGGGTTTCAAGAATAGCTTCCGCGCCCTCGTTTTTATAAACACCATTGTTATATATGTAAATCTGCCCGGTGTCTCTCATATTGAAGATGTGGAACTGTTTCAGTATCTTATCCGCCACCACATCGAAAGGAACACTTATCTTTTCCGGCTTGTCGGTTTTTTCTTTGGGGGGTCTTCCCCTAACACTTTCTATTTTCTCTCTACCCGATTCAATTTTATTAACAATGCACCATTCTATGATATTGTTGTATGCCTTTGTTGGTAGTTTCCATCCTTCCGTTATGTCTTTTTTCTCACAAAAATCATTTTCAAGCGCGAGATGTATCATTGCTAAGGTTGGTATAGGATCATCTTTCGGCAGGTACCCCTTATCTTTCGCATACTTCCAGAGAGTATAGATTGTACTGGGGTCCTTGAAGTCTACGCTAGAACTCCCCCCACCATGCCCGTAGCCCGCACTATTGCAGGTTGAGAGGCCTGAATCTACCGCCAAATAAGTTAAAGCATTATGGCATAATGTATGCCTCCAACATGTTAGGACTCCTCTTGCTACGCTTCCATTGCCTCCGGTTTTGGAGTCGGTGGGGTGAAAATTGGGGAACATAGGGAAAGTTTTTCCTGGATCGTCCCTTTTTCCCGTGACATCATGAATTGTAAGGGTCCATAATGCACTTTTGTTATTGCCTTCCCGTTTTTCGTTCTCCTTTTCCGCTTCTTCGCTGTGTTCTTTCGCCTGTTTCTCTGCTTCTTCCGCTTCCTTCTTGAAGACTTCATTTTTATAAACTTCAGGTAATTCATCGAATGTTATTTCTGAAACTTTCCTTTCGTGCCGGATTGTATATTTTCCCGCATTTGCTAGATCTTCTTTAGGTATCTCATCAATCTCTTTCTTTCCGCATGGCACAAAGGAACCAGCACACACAACATATCCCCAATTTGACCGCACTTCTCCTGCGTCATCGGTCGTGATAATGCATTTTGCGCTTCTGCTGTTTGATGAAGCTGGTTTATCATCTGTGAAATAAAAATTATGCTCACCTGTTCTCTTTCTCGATCTGATTTTCAGAGTGGGTTTAATTTCCCCCACCAGCCCCCGGTCGTCAACATCAACAATGCAAAGTCTGTCGGTATTTGTTGCTGCAATGCCAATATTATATCCTTCCTGCATCAAACTTGCAGCTTTAGAAAAGGTTAGTTTCCTGGCTTTCCAGCTACCCCGAAGGATGGGGTCTTCACGGTCGACGGGTTTCTTATCATTCTTTACTAGTGCGAAATAAAAAGGAAGATATTCCGGCTGATCATTCGTTAACGCTTCATGGAATCTCTTAAATTCGGAAGGGTCCGTGGAAGGCATGAATTATGCCTTCCTAAACGCTATTGAAAAGAGATTTTCATTTTCCCTGACCGCGCAACATTCTGAACATAATTTTATCCTGCAGGAAGCGGGTTGCTTTCTACAGGGTTTAATAAAGGTGCGGGGGACTGCCCCAAATATTGAGGTTATAGTAGTCATTAAACCGCCTCTTTATCATTGGTTTCAATGATGAGTGGATTACAAAAGGCTATCTTACAGCAAAAGCAGTAGTGGTGGGGCGCATGTTTTCTTTTTTGGGTATTGTTCTTCTTGCACATTGGGCACGTAGCTTTCTGTGGTTTATTTATCATTTTTTTCCATCTCCTTTTGTTATGGAGACCGGACCCGCGCGCTTAACACCTTTAAACCCTTGAAGTTGACACATATCCAACTGGCCAAACACAAATGTCGCATAAAGGCAATTGTTTGTATGCAAATGTCGCATAAAGGCAATTATTTAAGTGTAAACGCCGCATTATATCCCAATACGGAAACTTCGTTTTGCATCTGTGTTTCAGACGCTGATCGAAATATCAATATTTGAATATTGCAACGACAATTATAAGTATCAGAACAGATAGATAGGAACTGTTGGAGTGTATATTGAGTAACTGTTGAGTGTCTGTTCTGACGCTTACAATTTCAACGGGATAAGAGCGCCTCGCGACCGTTTTGCATGCCGTCGCGCGGTGTCCGATCATTGTTTTAACTATTTTTGACCATTTAATTTTTTAACTCAATATTCTGAAAGTATTCTGGAAAGGCATCTCTGAAAACTTTCTCGGCAAGATCGTAAATGTACTCATTTCTATCAGCGGCTATCCGCTTGACTGTAACACGAAGATCCTTGCGAACGGAAAGTTTAGATAGTGTTGGGTTCATGCATTCATTCATCTTGCTTCTCCAATTAGTCCGTTTCTCTTAGTAATTTTCCTCGGAGTAGTTCACGTTACGTTGTTAACGCCGTTAATAAATAAATATCTTTGTATTTTCATAATTTATCCACTCTGTATCAGAACCAATAAAATCCATTAAACATCTCCTCCCGCTTTCTGCCATCCATAACTATTGCCTTCGACCTCTACCTTACGAACCTTGCCGGCAGCTAACAATTTATCTAGCGCATTCTTAGCAGTGCGCCTGCTGCAACCTACCATCTTAAGTATCGCTGCCGTTGATTTTAGACTGTCAAATGACAGAGCATTCAAAAACATTTCTTCTGTGAACTTTTGTTCAAACCTTGTTTTCCCGCCTTTCATCTTTTTCACCAAAAATTCTAAGAAACTACACTACTCTATACGTTCTCTAAGTATTTAACTGTTGCCGCTACATATCCTAGGTAACGGGGGCATAAGACTATTACACATATCCAATCGACTAAACGCTGAGATGTCGCAAAAGGGCAAGTGTTTACACACAATTACCGCATTATACCCCAATACGGAAACTTCGATTGTTATCTATGATCCAGTTGATGGCATCAGATCTTGAGTTGAACTCTTTTTCTAATATATTCTATTTAGACAACTTCTCCCGGTAATGTTGTTCATACGGATACGAACGGTATTCCTTGGCATGTCTTTTTGAACTCTTTTCTCTTCTGTGGCTGTTGTGCTTTTTCGTTGACCCGAGAAACAATACTTATATTTTGACATCTACTAGTTCCCATAGGTGTTAGAAAGTTGGTAATTTGCTCAAGTCAAGAAACGAATTGCATCAATGGTGTTGAGAGTCAACTCCCCCTCCCTGAAATCTGTTATCTCTGCAGGAAAACCCTGAACACGTGGATTAGAACAAGCATTCATTTAGATGGCATTGAGGAGCCCATTATTTTGTGCTGTAGTTGTGCTAAGGAGATTACCCAAGACATAGATAAGAACAGCACAGAGCACGAGACAAGAGAACTCTTGCAGGATGTAAAAGAATATAGTGGGGAATCTGTTTCGTTAGGTGTGTCCACATTTCTTGTGCTCTTGTTGCTTGGACTGTTCTTTGGGTTGTGGGTTTACTCTTAACACAGAATTGACACTTTTTTATTTTCCAAAAATACCCGACGCTCTTTTATTAAGTTGTACCAATCACTCATGTTTTACTAAGGAATAGATAGAAAATAACTTCAAGTTTTCACTTTGGAAATAGTTCTATTATTTCATTTCCCCAAATAATCATTAAGACAATATCGGTAACAGAAATACTTGAAATTATATTCATGTCGTTCCTAAATAAAAATACGGTTAAAACGTTGGGGTTTGTCGGGGTTAATGTTGTGCTAGAAAATAAAATTAAAAAATAAAGTATTAGTTGATACTGTAGTGTCCTAAGAGACGGAGGCTTTAGATAGCCTCGATTGCCTTACACTCGGTTAATAATCTGTTTGTTTGTCGGTTTTCTGGTCTTGTTGCCTCCAATTTTACTGATGTCGTTTCTTCGCTCAACCACTGTTTCAATCTAGCGCCTCTTCTTCGCACGTATTCGCTGCCTACTGCCTCGATTAACTGTTCCTCGTTTGCCATTGATCCTATGAAAAGAACCCTGTCGTATAACTGCATCGAGCGCCGTTTTTTCTCTATCAATTCCGTTTTATTGTGGCTTCCGGCATGTTCATATTCAAATCCGTATTTTTTTCCATGTCGTTCTGCGGATATATCTACGTCATTTGCGTGATGGATTACAACATTTTCAAAACCGAAGTCCGTTAAAACCCCGTATAACTGAGCAACCGTACAGTAGTGGTCTTGTGTCTGGTTTAGAATATTACCACTTTCTTTCACTATATCGGCATGAATCCAGCACCTAACGTTTCCACGTGCTACTACATTCTGTGGAGTGTATGTTTTATAGCCCATCATTTGTAGCATATGCTCTGGATTTTCTCCTTCTAACCAGTCAGTAAAAAGTATTTTATGTTCTTTTACAATGTTAACAAACGCATCTTTAATTTTACATAACGGCGCCTGTTCCGTTAGTTCGGCTTTTGCCTCTTGCCCGTTTCCTCTCTTTACTCCTTTGATTATTTGGTACTCTTCGTCTGATGCAATGAAGTGTATTGCTGCGTGAGTGTCTCCAATCTTAATAATTCCTTGTCCTTTGGCATCTGTGTATAGGTCTTTGGTTGCTGTGTCATTCAAGAGTAAGAAGTCTTTAATATATCCAATTGACTTTTTATCTAGATCGCACCCAAGTACAATTTTAACCGGCGTGTTGGTCATGAATTCCTGACTTAGTTTAGCTTTCTCAAGATCTGAACAGTTTTGAGTAGCAAATAGCAGACCAATATCATAACTCCGGCCTTGTGTTAATACCTGTAATACCATCTCTGCGAGCTGTGGGTCTCTTAGGAACGCTCCACCTTCATCGATGGCTACCGTAGTCCCACGGTCTGATTTCGTGTTAAAATACGTTGCAAGCATACCAGTAACTAAAGCGTTCATTGCTTCACGTATCAGCTTTGGAACTTTCACCAAATCAATAACGGTAAAGCCTTTGGATAAATCAATGTCAGTTTGTTTATTCATGTAAGATAACGTATCTTCAAAGGCGTAAGTTTTCCGAATGAGTGCAAGTGCACTTTCCCTGTCTTCTTCGCGTAAGTCAGCATCGTCCCGCCAGACTTGAATCAAATCGTTCATGACAGGAAATTGTTGTTTCCACGTCTCCGGCTGGTCTCTAAATATCTGAGCCCTTCCATAGGCGGTGTTAAGTGATTTGTTCAGGTAACTTTCCATGTTTGGGCTGAAGGAATCCTTGAACCACATTTTGAAAAAGTTATATAGTAAACTCTTGTGATAATCATATACGGCCGAAGCTTCCAGCGCGGTTAATCCTTCGCCTGTATGCATGATCTGCAAAGGGTTGATATTCTTTCCACCTGGGCCGACATTAATAATACAAGCATCGGGCGCAAAGTGGTTTGCCATTGAGATATATTTTGTTCCATAATCTTCTTTGACTGTAAGATAGACCACTTTCCTTCCAGACACGTAAAGTCTTGCGAGTATCAACAAAATAGCAAATGTTTTCCCTGAACCACTATTCCCGAATAGACACATATGTTTTGCTGCGAGTCTGTCAAAGTTGACTACAATCTCTTTACCTGTCCTTCGATCGTCTCCCATATACAAGCCCCTAGAATCATTTGTAAGGCTGCTATTAGGGTTTCTAGTAGGACACAGCAGACCAGCAAGAGAACTCAGCATCTCGATGTAAGTAAACGTTTCGTACTTCGGGAATGGTTGTGCTGCAACAAAAGTTTCCAACATCTTTCTTGACGGGAATGAGCCATATACCCTGTGACTATTCATTACTACCTTTACGTGGCTCTTAGCCATTCTCATGGCTCTTTCATCCTCAGCCCAGATCGTTATTATATTTGCGGTATGAAAATACTTTTCTTTGTTGTCGTGTAATGTTTCAATTGCATTGGAAATGTCTCTTGCATCTAACTGTTGCACGATTGACGTCATACCCAAAGGATTGTTTTCCTGGGAACTCTTTTGATTTACCATGTTTCTAAAGATTGCTTCCTCTAACATGGTTTGAGCTTCATGGGAAGGGATAGGCACAAGTCCAAAACTGATTGCTATGACAACTCCCCTTAAACTGACATTCATCAGCTTTTCAATGAAGTCAGGTTTTAGACTGTTGGGGTATCCATCTGTTGAAAGCTGAGGGAGTCCCACAATGATACATTCCACCAACGTATTATCAATTTTAAGGTAATCCTCAAAGACTTCAATCTTGTCAGGAGAAATTAAGCGGGAATAATTATCCCACCATAATTGGGTTTGAGTATTGATCTTTGCATTCTCGACTCGATACTTGAAGTTTCCAAATGTGGCTTTTACCTTAGATATGAAAGTCATTTTAAGCCCCCCTGCTTTCCATATAATTTACTATTTTCATTACACAGTACAACACCATCGAAAAAAACATAATAGATGAAATAAAACTCATTACAACACCACCGGTAAAACCATCTGCCGATATTCCTTTGCAATCTCAATTCTATCTGTGAGTTTCAACACAGTAATACCAGCTTCATTGAGAGAATCAATAAGCCCTGGATATTCTGAGTCCATTTGATCCTGTGCATCCTGAAGGTTATCGAACTTTCCAAGCCCAAAAAATATAAAGAAACTCCATTCGATATTCTCCTGTTTCTTATTCTCGATCATTTCATACAGGCTGTGTAAGTACTCGTAGATCTTCTTGCTTGTGTTCTTCTTGTTCATAGCTTCCAAGAGCCTGTCTAGGATGGGTTTCCTCAGGTCGTGCTTACTCGAAGCTATGAACTTGATTGTGGTGTCACCTGCGAGTCCATCTATTACCTCCTGCATCCTCATGCCATGAGTTTCAATGTCTTCTTCATTGACCCTTTCAGGAAAGAACTTTATCAGGATTCCAAATGTCTTGTCTTTGAATTCGATCAGTCCACCACTATGGACATTGACCAGGGGGAAAACGGATTCCAAGAACTTCACACCTAAATCATATTTTGCAATAGTATGTAACCCTGAATATCCGTCAAAGAAGAATTTCAGGAAAAGGAATGACTCTTCTAACTTGTTTTCTGTGGCTACAAACTTCACATAGAGAAGCCACCAACAAATTACAAGAGCGATTACGAAACATTCCACTACCCACGACTCAAAGAAAGCAAGGGGAAGAATGAATACCATCGATATAAAAACCCATATAACAGCCACTCCAAAGGATTGTAACATAATCCCACCATAGGCTTTATCTTTGACTTTTCTAAGCGTCTTTGGTGCATCACTTGAGTATGTACTTAATCCAATTTGCGGACTTGTAGAAGTCATTTGAAAGCCACCTTTGCTGCTGTCTTAGTTGCACTAAATATGCGTGAAAATCCGAAAACAATACCACCGCTAACCACAACCAGAATCAACATCAGGCAGAAATATCCAAGCGGTTTTCCTGCTGGAAGTGCCTCTATTATCAAAACACCAAATGCAGTTAACAGGACTATAATAAACTGAAGCAGTGTGATTTTTGCAAAATACTTCACGGTTTCAATTGCTATTCCACGAGTAAAAGAAAAAGCAAACAAAGCCCCTAAAAGAATGTCTGATCCTGCTATCAAATCCATCATGATAATCCGGATCATGAAAAAGACAGATTCAAAACCGTAGCAGACTGACATCGCAAGGTACATGACCCAGTTATCTAACGTCATTGGTATAGCATCCAATACGCTATACATTGCCTCGGTTGTGATTGCTTGATTAAACAGCAAAACGAATCTGAAAATGTAGTGAATGAAAAATATAGCTCCGAATGCAATAATCAGAGTCGACTTATATTCGTCAATCGGGGTTTTGGTAACCATATACTGGACACGTTCAAACAATCCCATACCGCCACAGGAAAGATTGACACAAGCAGCACCATAGAAGACATACAGAATGAATATGAAAACACCTATGACTGTTGTTTTATCTCTCATTGCCTGTACTGTGGGACTTTGGTATGGGTCATTCTCATAAGTTGCAATTTTAAAGACAGATCCAACAGCATATCCATACCTGTTTTTTACTGCTTCGGTTTCGTTTGTGCTTCCGCCGATATTGAAAATACTATCTGCAATATCCACAAAGAATGCTATTATACCGTCTTTAACACTAACTGTCAAAACTGTTGTTGTTTCGTTAATTTTTTCATCGAGCCAAGAACCAGATTCCGTTTTCTCTACGTTTGTTAAGTTACTTGTTTTTGTCTCAGTTTCGTTTACCTTTGCTTCTGCAAGTGATACTGTTTTGAGTGGCACTGGATTTGTGAAATTACCCACGATTCCTGCGGATGCAAGAGGAGACAGAAGCACTGCAAAAATAAGGGCAATATAGAGAAGCTTCATAATTTCGCCCCTTCTATCTGTTTTATCTCTTCTATCTGCTTTACCGGCCTGTTTTTCCAGTATACTTCAGCTTTCTGTATCATTTTTCCTGCAAGTTTAAGAGCTCCCTGACAAAACAGTACGAACACCTGCAACAAGAGCCAAAGTATCGCTGACATTGCTATCAAATACAGTGCGGGAATAGCAAAGAATGGAGCAAAACACACAAAAATAACCCAGAATATTATGGTAATTGTTTTCAAATTATCACCTTTAAAATGAAAAAGATTGCAATAGCGAAAACGCCAACTATACCCAAAAATAGTAACATAAAAGGACTGATTAAATGATTGATATCAATGGTTTTTGTGGCGTTTCCGTGGACGATTGATATGTTTTCTTTAGTCTGTTCGTGGTATTGCGATGTTTTTGCATCCATAGAAAGAATATCAAAGATAGATCCGAAGATCTTCTCTGACACTTCGACTGTTGGAGGATTCTCAACCGAAACATTTTCAACAGTATTTCCCACAACTGGAATACCCATTGTTTTGAGTTCAGCAACACCTATGAATTTATTATCATGAACAAAAACGTTATTGTCTGACCCCGAACCTAGCATGACGGCTTTTAAACCATTATTGGCAAACGTATTACCAGAAATCTCTATGTTGGTTGTTACAGTCGGCTTATTGCTTGCATCATATCCATGTGAGGAGCCCGCATTACCCACCTGCATGCCATTCTCGCCATGAGGGTAAGCTCCATTTAAGTTGTTTCCATCATATGAGAAGAACACATTATCATAGACTCTGCAATTAATGCTATTATCAAGCCTAGCGCAATCCGATGTTATACCAGCGATTTTATTATTATAAATTTCTCCACCGATAACAACCGATAAGAAAAGGCCTTCGTGTTGTGTATTCGAGATGAAATTATTATAAACTGCCACATTTCGAGCGTAGTAAATGTATGTGCCATCGCTAAACGAATCATAAAGTTTCATATCATGAATTCTGATGTTATCTGCATAGTCTCCTGAGTTACCATGTAGTATTATGCATCTTTCGGCATCCTTGTCGTGCCCTGGAGTATTTGCGAAGCTTGCAGGTAGAGCCCCTAAGTTTCCGTTTATCTGGAAATTTGATATCTCAACATTTTTAACGGACTCTTTACAGGAAATAATACCAACTGATCCTGTGAACCACTGAGAGGACGAGGAGGAAACCATAATAATGGCGTCTGGAGAACCTGTCAAAATAGTGTTTGACCAAATGACAACCGTGTTATCGATCTTGTAAGTTCCCGCGTTCAAATACACCTTTCCGCCTCCCGAATTATGAACAGTTTCAAGAGCTTGATTAATGACAGTTTGATCGCTGTTTGATCCCGGGGGAGAGACCATTGTAACGCCCTTGGACTCCAGCGGATTATTAGTTACTGTGGGTGTGGGAGTCACAACAGGAAGAACAACAGGGAGAACAACAGGGAGAACAACAGGGAGAACAACGGGAAGTACTACCGGAAGCACAACAGGAGGTCCGACTAGAGGCTCAACGTTGCCTGATGATCCAGCACCATAGCCTTTCGCCACCCACGACGAAACAACACGGTCGGGTAGATTGATACTATTATCTGTAGTTGTCCCATATGAAATCGAGCCTGCATTCCAAAGAACATTATCGTGGACTGATACAGAACCCGACGCATTAACTGGAGCAATGGCGTAACTATCAGACGATCCTGTGTAATCATGCATTATGTTGTGATGGATGTTGATGTTAGACAGTGTATTTTCCATCTCAAACAAGCACCACCCTGTTCCGCCCGCACCTGTAAGGGTATTATGATCCAATTCAATGTTTGAAGCGCCATCGCATCTGATTCCAGTGTTCGTTTGGACTACGATATCATTGCCATAAGCTCGGCTGTTCTTCGTTTCGGAAAGAAATTCGATGAAGTCATGCCCACATTGGCCGGAATTGTCATCCCCCTGAATATTATCTCCGGAGTGACATTTCACAAAATCGTTATACACATACTTAATTACTTTATTATCACGGATCTTGACATTGCTACAGCCACTTAAAAGAATACAGTTCCGTGTCTCTCCTCTCCCGCCGTCATTTGTTCCGCTGGATAAACTTGTGAACGCTAGATTGCTGATTTCAATGTTAGTCAACCCAGAGCAGTATATCCACCCATCTGACGTTTTACCGCCGATGGAACCGCCGGTGTCTGGTCCAGCTCTGATAACAGTGTTTGCTGCGCTTTCACCCTTAAGATGGATATCACTTTTCATTATTATTTTTTCAGTTAGTTGATATGTGCCCGACTTCAGGAAAACGATATCCCCAGGCTGAGCCGACGATACCGCGGTATTAATTGACTGACCTGGTGATACAATGACAGTTTGTGCCCCTGCTATACAGGGTATGAATGCCAAAAATAAAACCAAGACAACGACCCCCCTCAGACCTACCTTAAAAAGCACATTTTGGCGGGACAATCTGGAAAACATCCGGTAATCCTCCTGATGCACCCAAAAAGGTTGATTACGGCCCATAAGGAAGGAGGCTCCTGTGCTTCAGCGTGAGAAGTTTACATCCCGTTTAGATACTTGTTGTAGAGATGGAAGAACAATACAAGAGTAATAATAACTGCAAAGATAACTCCCAGGACAGTTACAACTCCCACTATTCCCCTGCTTCTAATCGAGACATTATGCAGTATATTACCAACGTTTGCAGTAGAACCAGAAGCAAATACTGCAACTATACAAGTTAACACAAAGAAGCCAACAACAATTGCAACTACTTCGATCATCAACGGCTTTACATCTCCCACCCCATCTATTGGACTAGAACCATTGCCGACGAAGTCAGTAAGTTTTAAATCTGCTGCCGCTGCTGTGTTAATCAACACCATGCTGAAAAATAACAGGAAAAATACTCTTTTTGGGTTGAGTTTCACTTTTTTCCCTCCATCCGTTTTACCTCTTCATGTGTGAGCACCCAAATCTCTATTATAGAAGCCAATCCTGTGAGTTTCAGAAAGCGATTCCATTGCGATAGAACGATTTGTCTTAGTTTCATGGTTTCACCACTTGATATGGAGTTCTACCGCCGTTGCTTGTTATCTTGTTTTCAGCTTCCAACTGTTTCAGCATCATATTCACATGCGAAGCTGGATGTTTTGTGAAATTTAACTGCAATCCAACTTCGTAATACTGCCCGCTGTAAGCGGTTATGAACTCTAAAATTTCATATTTGTCTTCCGTATCATTCATTTCTAACGTCTCCAACCTTCAAATACTTACACAAACGTTTATAAAGTATGCATCCTATATAAAGATTTACACAGGTTTACACAAGTTAAAAAAGTTCTAAGAAGGTTTATAAATGATTTTGAACAATTACGTAAATATGAAAACAGGTTTTGCGAGAATTCATAAGCGCGAAGGCGGAGCTTTAACCGTCTATGTTGATAAAGAAGTAGGGAATGTTGTAACTTTTCCAGCGAAAACAAGACTAAAGTCTACATGGAACGAAGAAATAGAACAATTGATCATCGAAAAATGGACTGACTAAGAACAGATAATAGTTATTGGGACACAGGAAGAAAATGAAGGGTATTAACCATGAACACCTATCTTTTTTGATTCTTTTATTCGTTTTAATTATGCTTTTTCATTTTAATATCCGTTTTGATATATTTCAGTTGATATCATTTTGGATATTGCAAACACTGTATATTAACTGCGATCTGGATGCCAGACATTCACGATCTAAAAACCGGATTGGTTATTTTCAATATATGTTTTATTTTACGAAACACAGAGGTATCATGCATAGTTATCTTTTATGGCTCACATTTGCCTTAATTATGAGTTATTATGGATATTTGTGGTGCGGGATCGGGGTATTCGGGAGTGCTGTATCGCACATTTTCAGCGATTCTATTTCTTAAGTATTATTTTTAGTATCGTATTGTATAAAACTATACTATGGACTGAGAAAAAGAGGATGAGACAAATGCCTTCGAGTTATGAACAGTGGTTACAAAATTTGTTTATGGATCTTAAGAACCGTGGAATCTGGGCAACTCTTGAAAGTGATGGTTCGGTTGTGTGCGAACAGAATGGCCATACAAAAGTGACAACACACGCCGCAGTATACACAAAATATAAAGAATATCTTGAAAAATATCCCGATTAAGGGGGGACAATATCTTTGGCGTACTGTCGAACACTCGCACACCCTTACAGCAAAAAAAAACGGAAAGTGAAAAATTATATCAATGCAAAAAAAGAGGGTAAAACATGGGAATAGAGAAAGATAAACCAACACCGATGACATGGACTTTAATTATTCGCTGGATAGATGGACCACTGTTCTTATTAATTTCTATATATATGCTTAGTTCCGGACACATTACGTCAGCATTCTTTATGTTTTTAGCTGCTGTCATGTCGCTACCACCGACCGCAAATATGGTGATGAGCAAAGTCAACTATTCTTTCTCTGACACACTGCAAGCTGTTATTGCTCTTGTTCTAGTGATAGTGTCCGGCGTCGCGTTACCATTTTGGGGGCTGCCTTGGGGGCTGCCGTGAAAAAAAACAGCATAAGAATAAAAGGAAAGTGAGACATAACAGTGTAACTTAGTTACGAAGGGTTACAATATCTTTTGCACACTCCCGAACACTCACACATCCTTACAGCAGAAAACAAAAACGGAAGTTATATAATGTATTTAGCCTGTTCTAATCTTGTACCAAGAAATAGCGAACAGGTATCTATCAGGGCGTCTACTCCTGCCCTGGTATCTCTCTTTTCTGCTCTTAATAGAAATAAAGGATAACAGGCCGAAAAGGCAACTCTCAGGAACCCTTTACTGTCCTAATCCGGAAAGAAAAACAAATAAAAAGTGAAAAAAGAAGATTATTTTCTTTTAGCTGTCTGTTAAACTCACGGTTCCTCTTCTCCTTCTTCATCTTCGTTTTGATTATCTTTCTTTCAGTTTGGGTCCAGTTCTCTCAACTATTTTGCAATGACTTTTAGGAAGCCATATATAATCTTTATACATACCGACATCAATCATGTAAGCGTCCTCAGTCTCACTACGTATTGAAATATCGCCTGTCGAAATAGTGTCTAATCTGTTTTCTTTTGCAAGCCAATCCGTCACGTCAAGTTCGTGTAATGGATATTGACTGCAGGCTGATATATACAATTTCATTTTCAATCACCGTTCCTTAACCAAATTTTATGAAGGGGACTTCCCGCTGTGCCTCCGCGCTCCCCAAGTTAAAAAAGAAATTAAAAGTAGCGGTTAAGCCACTGTTTCAATCTGGCTAATGGCTTTGTCAAAGTTTGGCTCCAGCAGGTAGATGTTTACTTTTGTCTTGTCAGGGTATAATTCCTGTGCAAGTCTAAAGTGAAACTTCTGCAAGTCACCGTCTTTATCAAATGTGTCTACCCTCCCGTTTACTGTAAACATCTTTACAGACTTCCCGGCAGCGATCTCAATGTTGGGAAGTTTTATCGCAGTGTTTGTTTCGTAGATAAAGAGAGTGTATCCACCCAGTCCCATATCGAAATCATTGTTATTTTTGACTACTACATATTCGCAGCCCTTCAATCCAGTATTAACTTCAGTGATCTCAAGTCCTGTTTTCTCTTCAACAGCATTTGAAACTTTCACAATCTGTCCTGTGTAGAGGTCAGATGTCTTAATAGTTACAGTTGTCTGTTTAACAATAACAGGCGCAGCTACAGTCTGTTTTACCACAGGTGCTGCGGCTTTCAATTTATCGTCAGTTTCGGTCAGCGTAGGCACTATGGTAGGCTGTACAGCAGTAGGGACATTGATGTTGTTATTAATATTTATGTAGTTGTTGTTATTGATTACAGGTGTGTTGTTAATTGCCTGGTTTCCAGTTGCTGTTTCAGTTCCCGTACCATTTGCGATTGGATCAGGTACTGGAACCACAGGGGGAGGAGTTAGAACTGAATTATTGTCGTTAGTTGTGTTATTTGCCGTGTCGTTTCTTTCGCCTATGCCAAAGGTGTTGTTGGCGTTAGCATATATACCAACCCCACAAAGCACCACTAAAAAGCAAGCGAATAAGGTTAAAAGTCTTGTTGTGTTTGCATTCATATGAATCCCTCGTATTAATTTAGTAACTACACTAAAGCAATTGGGCTTTCTGCCTTCCCATTCTAAAGGAAAGTATTTAAAATGTGAAGTTAATTGTTGGTTGGAAACGAAGAGCGAGTTTTTGTTGCTGATTGGCGTTAACAACAAAAACTCTTAATTTTAGGCTGTTATTCCGTGACTAGTATAGCAGCTTTTGTATTCTCTCCTGAAATCTTCAACTGTTCTGATAATTGGTACTTTCCCGGGCCAGATGATCTTAACAAAACCTGGCAACAATTCGAATTCTGCATCTTTTGCTTCAAAGTTTCTGATCCCATTAAGAAACCATTCTGAGAATTCAGGGAGTGCCTGTTTTGGTCTGCTGTCGTATCTGTTCCATACTCGGTGTTGGACACTGATATTTTGTTTCTGTGCTGTTCCCATTTTCATTTTGTTAGTCCTCCATTTGCTTACTGCACTACACTAAACGACGTGAATGTATATATACTTTGTTATGTGTAGTGCAACAAGCAAAAAGAAGTATAATACCGAAAAAAGAATTAATCGGGTATCTTTTTTAATTCATCGTGATAAACTTCAACATATCCACATTTACAAATAGCATTAGGTGTTATAGTTTTTCTCTTCTCGTCTTCTAAAAATTTAGTTTGTGTTTTCATCATATATTTCCCACACATTGGGCACGTTGGTCTAGGATTTGGGCCGTTTCCTGTTGCCTTGGCTTGGTATTTTTGAGGGGTATTTCGTTTTCGTTCCATGTAGTGTAATAAGCGAAGTGGATAGATAAATAGTTTGTTACGTGTAGTGCAGTATGTGATTTGATGCATCTAGACCCTAAGGTTCATGTCCACAGACCTCCTGGAGTAACACTCAATGAAACTCCTGAGAAATTCCATATTTCCATTGGACTTCGATAGTTGAATGATGAATGCTCACGTAAATTGTATCCACTTTTCGCAATCATAAGAAATTTCTGAAAATCATTAA
>Ga0209539_1000875_pt1 | contig 16869 bp, 17 predicted proteins | sample BarGraNGADG00312_2_FD_184499 | JGI IMG/M metagenome (GOLD analysis project Ga0209539, IMG submission 184499) | Arctic peat soil microbial communities from Barrow, Alaska - Barrow Graham LP Ref core NGADG0011-312 (SPAdes) (version 2) | ecosystem: Environmental > Terrestrial > Soil > Wetlands >... | reverse complement strand
GGAGCCTTCTTCTTCGCCGCGGCCTTCTTGGCCGGAGCCTTCTTCTTCGCCGCGGCCTTCTTGGCCGGAGCCTTCTTCTTGGCCGGAGCCTTCTTCTTGGCCGGAGCCTTCTTCTTCGCCGCTGGCTTCTTCGCTGCTTTCTTCTTGGCCGGAGCCTTCTTCTTCGCTGCCTTCTTAGCTGCTGCCATCTCCTACCTCCTATCTCCCAGACCCGGCTTTTGCCGTGGTCTTCTTCCCGGCGAATTCCTTGACCGCCTGCGCGGCTCGATCGGCCGCTCCACCGCCTTGCGTTACTGCGTCGGTGACGTCCATGGGCCTCGTGCAGGCGCCGGCTATATAAATCCCTGGGACGCTGGTGTCCATAGGGGCGAGGAGGTCATCACTTGCTTTGAAGAATTCGTAATCATCCATCTGGACACCGAGCGTTTCGGCAAGGTTGCGAATTCCCGGCGGAGGCACGAACGCGGTGGAGAGGACTACCATGTCCACCTCCATGCTCTTGACGCCACCGCTTTCAGTATCATCATACCAAACAAAAAGGTTCTTCGTTTCAGGGTCTTCTGTTACCTCTCCTGGACGCGCTCTTACATAAGTTATTCCGTACTCGTCCGCGCCTCTCTTTATATATTCGTCGAAACCACGTCCGAATGCTCTTAAGTCAGTGTAAAAGATTATGTTCTCTGTATCATCATGATGCATGTATGCGAGCATCGCGTCTTTGGTAGCGTACATGCAGCAAACGCTACAGCAGTATGGATGACCGCTTCTGACATCGCGTGCGCCGACACATTGGATATAAGCGATGCGCTTCGGACGCGCGTCGTCGGAACGCCTGTGGAGGTGGCCGCCCGTCGGCCCGCTCGCGTTGATGAGTCGCTCATACTCCATGCTGTGTATGACGTTGTCGAACCTCCCGTAGCCGTACTCGCTGACGGGCGTCGGGTCGTATATGTCGAGGCCGGTCGCAACGATTATCGCGCCTGCATCGAGTTCGACCTCGTCGTCTTTCTGCTCAAAGTCGATCGCACCCCTGAGGCATGCGTCGACACACGGACTCTTGCACTTGCCTTTGGTAAGTTTCAGGCAACGCTCCGGGTCGATGATCGCGACTCGTGGCACTGCCTGCATGAAAGGTATGTAAGCCGCGCCGCGCGTCCCGAAGTTCTGGTTCCACTCGTCTGGTATCCTGCCCTGGAGCACGCACTCCTGCGTGCACGCGTCGCAGCCCGTGCACTTGTTTTCGTCGACGTAGCGGGCATTGCGCTTGACCTTTATCTTGAAGTCGCCGACCTTGCCCTTGACCTCGGATACCTCCGCGCAAGTGATCACGTCAACGTTAGGGTGGTTGAAGCAGGTGATCATCTTGGGCGCAAGGATACAGATGGAGCAGTCATTGGTCGGAAAGACCTTGTCGAGGAGCGCCATGCGCCCGCCGATCGACGGTTCCTTCTCCACCATGTAAACGTGCATTCCCTTGTCACCGAGGTCGAGCGCGGCCTGGATGCCGCAGACGCCGCCGCCGATGATGAGTACTGACTCAGACATCACTCTTTGCTCCCTGCCTTCGACTTGGCTTTCTTGGCGGCCGGCTTGGCCGCCGCTGTCTTCTTCGCGGGACTTGCCGCTGCTTTCTCCTTGGACGTGGTTTCGCCCGTCGTCTTCGAGTCGAGGCCCAGGGCCTTTGCGACCAGCGAAGTGAAGTCCTCGACCGGTATGTCTACAGCTGACTTGTCCGTCGGGACCTTACCGGAGAGCGCGCACCTGAAGTGGATCTGGCACTTGGGGCATGCCGTCACCATCACGTCGGCTCCGGTTGCTTTCGCCTCGGCGAGCCTCGCCATCTGGATGCTCTTGGCGGTAGAGCCGCAACTTATCCACGAGCTCACACCGCAGCAGATGGCGTCGGGACCGTAATGCTCCATCTCGACCAGCTCGACACCGGGCATGGCTTCGAGCACGCTGCGCGGCGCGTCAAAGACTCCCATGTACCGTCCGAGCCTGCACGGGTCCTGGTACGTTACCTTCATCCCGAGGTCGCTCTTGAACTCAAGCTTGCCGGCCTCGAGCTTCTCTGCAAGCAACTCGGACATATGCACGACCTCGACGTCCCAATCCTTGAGCACCCTGGGGTACTCCTGGGCGAGGGTCTGGTACCCCTCGGGGCACGAGATGACGATCTTTTTTACGCCGGCCGCCTTGATGATCCCGGCGTTCTTCTTCGCGAGAGCCTCGAAGTGGGCCGGGTCGCCTCCGAACAGGAGGTCGTGTCCGCAGCACCTCTCCTCGGGCAGCACGACCGGGGTGATGCCGAGCTCGTTGAGGATGGCGACCGAGTCGCGCGCTATCTGCAGCGAGTTGGAACCGACGTGCGCGTGCGATACGTTGAAGTGCGGCAGGCAACCCACAAAGAACATCACGTCGTTTTTGGCCGTGGCCTTTTCTTTGGTCTTGAGTCCCGCGGTCCAGGACGTGCGGTCCTGGTCGAGGCCGTTCTCGGCCATCATGCGCATCCAGGCGTACATCTGTCCCGCCTGGGTCGGGCTGCCGTCGAGACCGAGAGTCTTCGCCTCGACGCGTGAGTCGCGGATGAACTCGGAGAACCTCACGTTGAACGGGCAGCGCTCTTCGCAAGTGCGGCATGTGAGGCAGTCCCAGAGCTGCTGCCCGGTCTCGATCTCAGTGTGCATCTTCTCGAGCGATTCCTCGACGATAGAGCGGGGGCTGAACTCGGGGTCGCGGCGAGCGACCGGGCAGGACGCCGTGCACTTTCCGCATTCTACGCAGAGGTAAGTATCGGTGCGGGTCATGACGTCTTCGGCAGCGGGCACTTTAGAAGAGATCTTCTTTGCCTTTTTCATGGGGTTCGGCCCCATGCCCTTGAGCGTAGCCGTGAAATCGGCGATCTCGGAGGCGAAGGCCTCACCCTCGTTTGCGTTGACCCACTTTATGCGGAGCCTGTCCGCACCGAGGCCGAGAAGACCGAGGAGCTCCTTCGTGCTCTCGACCCTGTCGCGCGCTTTGAGGTTGCCGCTTATGTAATGGCAGTCCGCCTCGTGGCAGCCTCCCACCAGGACGCCGTCGGCGCCTTCCTCGAATGCCTTCAGTATGAACGACGGCTCCACACGCCCGGAGCACATGACACGGATAACCCTTACGTTGGGCGGGTACTGGATGCGGGCGACTCCGGCGTAATCCGCTCCGGCATACGCGCACCAGTTGCAGGTAAAGGCCACGATTTCAGGCTCTGCCGCTGCCAAATTCTTTACTCCTTATTCATTTCTTCGTTCAAGTACCGGGATGGCCATTTGCGGCCTTCCCGCCCGCCGGTCCTGGAGAGACCCTGCTCAAGCAACGCTATGCTCGTTCACGCAAAAGGTCCGACCGGGTCGATGGTCGTCCCAGGCACCGGGCCTCGCATGACCCGGCTACGATTCTCTCAGTACTAGGACCTTACCGCCTCGATCATGGATTCGATCTGTTTGTCGGTAAAGTTCGCCATGTCGATGGCGTTGCTCCAGCAGGCTACGGCGCACATGCCGCAACCCACGCAAAGTGCTTCGTTGACCTCGGCCACGAGCTTGCCGTCATCCGTCTCCTTGACCGCGACCGCGCTGAACTCGCAGGTCGCCTCGCACTCGCCGCATCCACGGCAGAAGCGCTCCTCGACATGCGCGATAGCGCCTTCGCCCATCACGTACTCCTTGGAGAGGATAGTGGCGGCACGGCCGGCCGCGGCGCAGCCCTGGCTTATCGCCTCGTCTACCAGCTTCGGGTAGTGGCACATGCCGGCCACGAAGATCCCGGCGGTCGCAAAATCGACCGGTCGCAGCTTTACGTGTGCCTCGAGGAAGAACCCGTGCTCATCGGCCGGTACCTTCATCATCTCGGAGAGCTCGCGGTTCCCGGCCGCCGCTATCACCGGCGACGAGAGCACTACGAGGTCGGCCTCTATCTCGAGGTCGAGCGGAAGCTCGACGCTCTTTACCTTTACGTTGAGACCACTTCCGGACTCCGCGACCTCGGGCTTTTCGTCGACGTCGAAACGCACGAACATGACGCCCGCGTCGCGGGCGGTCCTGTAGAGGTCTTCACCGAGGCCGTAAGCCATTATGTCGCGGTAGAGGATGTAGACGTTGGTATCGGGCGACGAGGCCTTTATCGCCAGCGCGTTGTTGAGCGCTGAGGTGCAGCATACCCGGCTGCAGTAAGGCCGGACCGGTTCCCTGGACTCGACACACTGGATCATGACCACTGACTTTGCCTTGAGGTCCTTGGAAATCTTGTGCTCGAGCTCGGTCTGGGTGACCACCTTGTCGCTCTTTCCGTAGAGGTAGGATGTCGGCACGTGCTCGGTGCCACCAGTTGCAAGGATAACGGCGCCCGCGTCGACCTCCCGGCGCTTGCCGGACTGGTCCACGATCGCCTTGAAATTTCCTATGTATCCCGAGAAGCCGACCAGCGTCGCGCCCGTCAGCACCTCGACGTTCTTGTTGCCCTCGAGCTCTCCCGCAATCGCGGCGAGGTCGGAGACGAGCTTCTTGTACTCATCGCCGCCGATGCCGGCCGGGACGTCCCGGAGGCCGCCGCCGAGCTTACCCTCTTTCTCGACGAGGCAAGTCTTGTACCCGGCGCGACCAAGCTCGAGTGCTGACGCCATACCTGCTGGCCCTCCGCCGATCACCAGCGCCGAAGGGGTGACCTTCACGGGCATCTGCGGTAGTGGCTCGAGCAGGCGGGCCTTGGCGACCGACATTCGGACGAGGTCCTTGGCTTTTTCCGTGGCCTTCGCGGGCTCGCCCGAGTGCACCCACGAGCACTGGTCGCGGATGTTGGCGAGGTCGAAGAGATAGCGGTTGAGCCCCGCCTCGCGAATCGTCTCGCGGAAGAGCGGCTCGTGAGTGCGGGGCGTGCACGCGGCCACCACCACGCGGTTGAGGCCGTGCTTCTCGATGGCCTCTTTTATCCTGTCGCAGGACTCGCCGGAGCACGTGTATATATTGCTCTCGGTGTACGCTACGCCCGGCAGCCCCGACGCATAGTCGGTCACGGCCGGTACGTCGACGACACCGCCTATGTTCTTTCCGCACGAGCAGACGAACACCCCGACACGGGGCTCCTGCCCGTCGAGCTCTATCTCGGGAGGATATTCTTTTTTAGAGACTTCGCTTCCACGGGAAGAAGCCAGCAGCGCTCCCGCGCGAGCCGCGGCGCCGGATGCCTGGGCGACGGTCTCGGGGATGTCCTTGGGACCGCTCGCCGAGCCGCACACCAGGATGCCTTCGACCGATGTATCGATCGGAGCTGCAACCGTGGTCGTGACGAAACCGTAATCGTTGAAATCTACGCCGGCCGATTTGAGCGCATCGAGCGCCGGCGGGTTGAGCCCCACCGAGAGCGCGACGACATCGAACTCCTCGGTCTTCCAGGAGCCGTCGGCGTCCTGGTACTTGATCGCCAGTGAGTCGGGCCCCGCGACCTCGACCATCGGGACCTTGAACCTCGTGAAGTTGATGCCGTACTCGTCGGCCGCCCTGTTCTTGAACTGCTCGAAGCCCTTGCCGAAGGTGCGCATGTCTATGTGGAAGATATGGCAGTCTATGTCGGGGTCATGCTCTTTGATGACGGTAGCTTCTTTTACCGCGTACGTGCAGCAGACGCTCGAGCAGTAAGGGTTGTGCTTCTCATCGCGAGAGCCGGCGCATTGTATGAAGGCGATCTTCTTTGCGTGCTCGCCGTCAGAGGGCTTGAGCACGCGACCCGCGTAAGGCCCGCTAGCGCACATGATGCGCTCGAGCTCCAGGGCGGAGACTACGTTTGGATGCTCGGGGTGGTACGATCTCAGGTCGGATATCTCGTGGGCCTCGGCGCCGGAAGCGACTATGACGGCACCCACGTTCAGTGTCTCTGTCTCGTCCTTCTGGTCGAACTTGATGGCGCCGCTCGCGCAAGCCTCGAGGCAGGGGCTCTTGCACTTGCCCTTGGTGAGGAACAGGCACTCTCCCGGGTCGACCAGCGCAAGGCGCGGAACCGCCTGCGCGAAAGGAACGTAGATGGCCGCTCTCTTGGATAGCCCGGCGTTAAACATATCGGGTATGCGGTCGGCCAAGACGCAAGCCTCGCTGCAAGCGCCGCATCCGGTGCAGAGCTCGGCGTCGACGCGGCGGGCCTTTTTATTGATGGTCACTTTGAAGTCGCCGGGCTTGCCCTCGATCTTCTCGAGATCGGAGTATGCGACTATGTCGATGTTCGGGTGTTGTCCCGCCTCGACCAGCTTGGGTGAAAGGATGCACATGGAGCAGTCGTTGGTCGGAAAAGTCTTGTCCAGCATCGCCATGATGCCGCCAATCGAAGGCGCGCTCTCGACCAGGTAAGCTTTGTATCCGCTCTCCGCGAGGTCGAGCGCTGCCTGTATTCCTCCGATGCCTCCTCCGAGTACGAGGACGGAGCCTCTCTCAGCCATTTATTCCTCCTGAGGCGGCGTCAAGCCAGGCCCAATGCACTTGTCCGCACGGCGCTCTGCCTGACTCCAGTTTTCTTATAATATCTCTATCGCTTCGCGTCGCACTCAGCGCGGTAGACGAGCTCTTCGTAATTCTCGTCGACCTGCTTCTGAATCTTCTCTATCTGATCAGGCTTCAGGTGGCGGAAGCGCCCCTGAGGCTTCATGTACTCTACGACCGGCTTGCGAACGTCCATCTTGATGTTGAGCTTGAGCTTGCCGTCGACGATCTCGTACAGCGGGAATACCCCTGATTCGACCGCCAGGCGACCCATCTCGATGGCCATGTCGATGCCGTGCCTCCAGCCCGTGGGGCACGGGGAGAGGACGTGAAGGTATGTCGGGCCGAACGTATCAAGCGCCCGCCGCGTCTTGTTCATGAGGTCGAGCGGATAGCTCGGGCAGGCCGTGGCCAGGTACGGAATATCGTGTGCGGCTACGATCTTCGGCAGGCTCTTCTTCTCGGTCTGCTGGCCGATCGACTCCTTACCGGTCGGGCTCGTCGTCGTGCTGGCGCCGTACGGCGTCGAGGACGAACGCTGGATGCCGGTGTTCATGTACGCCTCGTTGTCGGTGCACACGTAGGTGAAGTCGTGCCCTCTCTCGAGCGCGCCAGAAAGCGCCTGGAGCCCGATATCAGCCGTGCCGCCGTCCCCGCCGATGGCGATGATGTTGATCTTGCCGTCGTGGTAGCGGCCTCTCTTCTGAAGTATCTTGATGCCCGACTCGACGCCGGCCGCCACGGCTGCGGCGTTCTCGAACGCGACGTGTATCCACGGCACGCGCCATGCCGTCTCCGGGTAAGGGCTGGTGATGATCTCCATGCAGCCGGTCGCGCTGCAAACTATCGTGTTTGGCCCCGCGACCTTCATTATCTGCCTGAGGGCGAGTGCCTCGCCACAACCCTGGCAGCCCCTGTGTCCCTCGGCGAACAGCTCGAAGGGCGGGAGTAGCCGCGGGATATACTCGAGGCTCTTGGTCTTTTCGGCCATTTACTCTCTCACCCCGATCATCTTGTATTCGTCCGTGTATCCTGACTTGAGGAGCTCTTCGGTCTCCTCGACTATTGCCATGAAGTCGGCAACGGTCACGTCGCGCCCGCCCAGCCCTGCTATGAAGCTCGCCACCAGTGGACGCTCCTTCAACGGGTATAGGCAGGTGCGCAGCTCAGAGGCTATCGGCCCACCCGGACCTCCGAACGACATTGCGCGGTCGATGACGGCAACCGCCTTCGCACCGGCTACGGCCTCACGCATATCTTTGAACGGGTACGGCCTCCAAAGCCGGTTGCGTATCATCCCGACCTTCTTGCCGCTTTCTCTCATCTGGTCGATCGCCACCCTCGCCGTGCCACTGATAGCGCCCGCGAGGTTGATGAGTATCTCGGCGTCCTCACAGCGATAGTGCTCGACCGGGTGATACGCGCGGCCGAACTTCTTCTCCCACTCGTCCCAGACCTCGAGCACGACGTCGTAAGCGCCGAGGAGCGCCTCGTTCTGCTGGCGCTTGATCTCGGTATAGATTTCGGGGAACCCTACCGGGCCTATGGTAACCGGCTCCCGCGGGTCGAGGATGGTCTGCGCCTCGTACGGAGGCAGGAATGAGTCGATGTCCTCCTGGCTCTCGATGAAGATCGGCTCGATGACATGTGAAAGCGTAAAGCCGTCGATGTTGACTATGCCGGGTGTCTGGACCCTCTTGTCCTCGGCGATTTTGAACATCTGTACCGAGAGGTCGAAGGCGTCCTGCCCGGTCTCGGCGAAGACCTGTATCCAGCCGCAGTCGCGCTCGGCCATGACGTCGCTCTGGTCGCCCCAGATCGACAGCGGCGCGGACAGAGCGCGGTTGGCGATTGTCATGACGATCGGCAGGCGCAGCCCCGAGGCTATGAACAGCACCTCGTGCATCAGCGCGAGTCCCTGCGAAGAGGTCGCGGTGTAAGTGCGAGCGCCGACCGCCGACGTGCCGCAGCAGGCGCTCATCGCGGAGTGCTCGCTCTCGACCATTATGAACTCGGCCTCGAGGTCGCCGTCGGCAACCATCTGTGCGAGCTCCTCGACGATGTGTGTCTGTGGGGTTATCGGATAGGCGGCAATTGCCTCCGCCCTTGAAAGTTTCACCGCTTCGCTGACCGCGAGCGAGACCTCGAGTCCGGTGCGCTCTCCCATCACTCACTCTCCTCGACCATCTCGATGGCGCCCTTGGCGCACTCGCGGACGCAGATGCCGCAGCCCTTGCAGTGGTATAGGTCGACCTCGTAGAAGCCGTCCTCGTTCATGAACAGCGCCGCGTCCGGGCAGAATATCCAGCAGATACCGCACTTGTCGCATTTCTCGGGATGCCTTACGGGCCGCTCAGAGCGCCAGTCGCCGGTGTTCTGCCCCGTGGAGCTGCCGGGTTGATGAATGGTCGCCGCTATCGGGTACTCTTTCCAGGTAGGCTTGTCCGAAGCCACTCTAATCTCCTTATACTTGCGTTTCCTCGTAAGCCCGCCTGAGAGCCTTTATGTTCTTCTCTGCGATGGCGGGGAACCTGTGCTCTATCTGCTTCTCGACGGATTTGAGGTCGATCACGCCGGTGGCCTTCACCAGGGCACCCATCATCGTCGTGTTGGTGATGGGTCGACCGATCTCCTCGACCGCTATCTTGTTTGCGTTTACGACGTAGAGCGTATGCTTCACGTCGTACTTCCTGGCCAGCTCTTCTTTGCCTATCGAAGTGTTGGCGACGACTATTCCGCCTTCTTTGAGCCCCGAGGTCACGTCGACCGCACCCATGACGGTGGGGTCGAGGACCACCACGACATCGGGCTCGGTAATGCCGGTGCGAATGTAAATAAACTCGTTGGCAACCCTCGTAAACGCCATGACGGGGGCACCCCTGCGCTCCGGGCCGAAGCTCGGAAACGCCTGCGCGGACTTACCCTCGTCGATCGCTGCCAGCGCGAGCATCTCGGCGGACGCCACCGCCCCCTGGCCACCCCGGCCGTGCCACCTTATCTCAGTCATGTTCACCAATGTTGCCCTCGTTATTTCGTGATCTTCGCCAGCGTCGGCTTGGTTTCGACCCTGTGCCGGTCTAGCCCAAGGCTCGCGGGGTCTTCGCCCTGAGCTATCGCGAGCAACTGGCAGTAGTGGAACGCCGGAAGCTTGTGCTCGACGCCGAGTTTCCTTTTCATCTCGACCTGCCCGAGGTCGAACTGCTCGAAGCATGCCGGGCAGACCGTCACTACACAGTCGGCGCCGGCGGCCTTCATCGCCGCGAGCTTGTCGCTGCCGATGGAAAGGCTCGCCTCGAGGTCTTTCGTGGCCTTGCCGCAGCAGTCGGTATGCCCTGGGTAGCTTACGACTTCGGCTCCGAGCGCGGTGACGAGCTCCTCGAGGAGTTTCGGCTCGAACGGGTCATCGAACCCCAGCACGTCGGAAGGCCTGAGCAGGTGACAACCGTGATGCACGGCTACCTTGAGGCCCTCGAGCGGCTTCGTGACCGAGGCCGCGACTCTCTCGGGGCCCATCTCGGACAGCACCTGCGCGACATGGCGCGTCTTGTTCGTGCCTTTATACGTGAGCTTCAGAGAGGAGAGCTTCTTCTTTGCCGATTCGACCGCCTCGCCGTCGCTCTCGGCGATGTGGGCGGCTTCGCTCAGCGTCGCGAAACAGCCGTTGCAGAGCACCAGCATGTCGCGGCCGGATTTCTCTCCGATTGCGAGGTTCCTCATGGCCAGGCTCAGCCAGCCGTCGAGGCTCGCACCTTTGACGCTCCACGGCTCGGGACAGCAGGAGAAACCCTCGACATCCGAGAGCTTCAGCCCGAGCGCCGGCAGGGACTTCCTTGCAGCGAGCTCGATCTGTGGGTGCCTGAGCGGAATCATGCACCCCAGGAATAGCGTGTAGTCTACCGTCGAATTACTCTTTGCCACGGCTTTACTCCAGGAGCTTGTTGATCTCTGCGGCGGGGGCTTCGGGGGCCGGGCCAAGGCCCAACTCGCTCCTCCTCTTTTCGATTGCATCGGAGGATGCGATGATGGCTCCCTGTCTGGAAACTGTGTCACGGATCGCCACCACGTCTTCGGGCGCGTTGCCCATTTCGAATGCGACGTTCTTGAGAGCGGTGACCACCTCGATAGGATGCGTGCCCTGCGGGCAACGCTCGTAGCACTTGTAGCACGTGGTGCACTGCCATATTACAGAACCCTTGTCCGTCAGGTAATCGGCCACTCCCAGGGCTGAGGCCAGGACGATCTCTCTCGGGTTGAAACCCTCGAAGTGCTGAGCCGCCGGACATTCGGCGACACACGCGCTGCACTGGTAACAATGAGTGAGGTTTCCAGTCCCCTCGACCTTGCTGAGACTGCCTTTGAATTCAGGACTTACTTTTGGCAATTGCTTACCTTTTGTATCGATGTTTGCATGAAGAATGGGCTTCGGCTAAATAGTGCAAATGATTATAGCAGTCTGCCACCGCGCAATCATTTGTTCCTGCAAATTGCAAAACGCCCATCAATGCGCGTCTCTATTATAGCCGCAGTAGCGGCGGGTGAGCATTGAGAATGCTCACCTATCAATAACAACCACCCGGGCGTTGTGGAATCAGCTTATTTCTCACAACTCTCCAGGTGTGCGATGAGCCCTTCGAGAAGCTTCTTGCGGCGCTGGACTTCTGCGATCTTCTTGTTTACGTCATCCATCTCGGGGTCGAATATGCACTCGCCGAAGTCGCAGTCGATGCCGGCGAGTTCCTCGAACTTCTCGGCCAGCTTGTCGGTCTGATCGTCAAGGTCTGCAAGCTCTTTCTTAAGGACCTCTTCTTCCTCGCGGATGTCATCAGCCATCGAGCAAACCTCCTTAGGATTTTCACTTTAAACGCACGCATAGAATAGCAAAGATATAAGCGGCGTGAAAAGTGCAAGCTATCGGTGTAGTGTCATAACTGGACTCAACCTGTCGCATCGCATATATTTTACGGCATCGTGGCAACGGCACTCGGGGTGGTTCTGAGAGGGAGCGGGTTCAAATGAATCCAAGGCAACCCGCACCGGTTTCACACATTCCGTTAAGCGCCTTTCTGAAAGCGTTGGCGGTATCCATATGTCTCGCGCTCCTGCTGTCCCCAACTTCGATACCTACCTGACCATCTGGAACCCGAACGTGCCGGGAGGCGATATCGGAGATATCGACGTTACCCTCAGGTATTACCTGGAAGGTGACGGGAAGAAGGTCGTGAAACACCACGTGCCCGCCCAGACCCGAGTGACCGTGAAAGTGGCCGATGACTTTCCGGGCCAGTACTCGGTCTCAACCGTGGCTTCGGGGACAGGGCCGTTCGTGATCGAGCGGCCGATGTACTTCAACTTCGGCGGGAGTGTAACGGGAGGCCACGACGTGGTGGGCTATCCCATCATCCTGTATGCGCATTAGGCGAGCCGGGGTCGGTCGGACAGGCATAGAGATGCTCCAGGAAACGTTACCCTAGTCATGGGATGGTGCGCCGGGTTGCAGTAGCCCGTACTTGTCGAAGTTGGCATCCGCGATGGCCTGCAGGTCCTTGATGTGCGCTTCGCCTCCGGGGTACTTGAACAGGTGAGCGAACCGCTTCTGGGGCCTCAGGTACTCCTCTACACCGATAAGCTCTTCTGGTTTTATCTTTCTGACGCCCGTGACCTTGCCAGCCTCCATCTCGAACAGCGGATACAGGCCGCAATTAACAGCGGCGCGCGCCATCCTGATCGTGAGCTGGCTCTCGACGCCCCAGCCCGACACGCAAGGAGAGTGAATCTGGACGTACGTCGGTCCGGTGAACGTAAGAGCCTTCTTTATCTTGCGCTTGATGTCGTTGGGATAGCCGGCGGAAGCAGTCGCGATGTAGGAAGCCCCATGGGCCGCTACGATGGCCGGCAAGTCTTTCTTTCGAGTAGCGTTGCCCCACGACATCTTTCCCGTTGGGCTCGTCGTCGTAAGGGCGTCCAGCGGCGTGAGGCCCGAGCGCTGGTAGCCCGTGTTCGAGTAGACTTCGGTGTCGTAGCAGACATAGAGGATGTCATGCCCGCGCTCGAGCATGCCGGACAGTGCGCCCATGCCGATGTCGGCCGTTCCGCCGTCTCCAGCCTGAGCGATGACCTTCGCTTCGCCCTCTCTGCCGAGCGCCTTGAGCGCGACCTCGATGCCGGATGCCACGCTCGCCGCGTTCTCGAAGAGCGAGTGAATCCATGGCACCTGCCACGACGAGCGCGGGAACCTGGTCGTGAACACCTCAAGACAACCTGTCGCGTTCGTCAGTATGACGTTGGGCCCCGCGGCCTCCAGGACCGTACGGGCCGCAAGCGCCTCACCGCATCCGGCGCACGCCGTGTGCCCATAAGCCATGAGCCTCGACTCTACCTGCTCGTTGGCCATTGCTCCTCCTGAAAATAGAAATCAGTCGTTGACCTGGTGCGCGGACCAGAGCACTTCGTGGTCTATGCCGGTCATCTCGACGCGGCAGGTCGAATCGGACAGCAGGCCCAGTGCGATGTTGCGGATGTCTTTCTTGCGGACGTCGCGACCGCCGAGGCCGACTACGAAGCTCGAGATGTTAGGGGTAAGGGCGGCTCCACAGAAAGCGGACCGTATCTCCGAGCAGAGGATTCCCTCGAGGCCCAGGGATATGTCTTTTTCTATTACGCCGACCACCTTCGCCTTGCTCAACGCGTCGTGCAGTTGGTTGCGGGGGAACGGCCTTACCGTCCTCACCTTGAGAATGCCAACGGGGTGGCCTTCGTCCCGTAGTTCGTCGACCACGTCTTTCATCGTCCCGAGAAGCGAGCCCATGGACACGAGCAGCACTTCGGCGTCCTCGGTGCGGTAGCCCTCGACGAGGTCTCCAGAAAACCGGTCGAACTCCTCGCCGAAGCGGACGGCCGACTCCGTGATGGCCCGGCTTGCCTGCTGCATCGACTGGTGCAGGAGCATGCGGATCTCCATGTACGCGTCGGGGCCGGCCATGGCGCCGAGCGTAATCGGGTCTTTCGGCGTGAGGAAGAACCTGGGCTCGAACGGCGGCAGGTAGGCGTCGACCTGCTCCTGGTCGGGCACGTCCACGATCTCGGTCGCGTGCGTGAGTATGAAGCCGTCCATGCAAACCATGACGGGGATGTTGAGCTTCTCGGCGACCTCGAACGCCTGGATGTGCATGTCGCAGGCTTCCTGCACGTCTTCCGCGTACATCTGTATCCATCCGCAGTCCCGTAACGACATCGAGTCCTGCTGGTCGTTCCATATATTTATGGGCGCCGAGATCGAGCGATTGGCGACGGTCATCACCACCGGCAGCCTGAGGCCCGCGATGTTGAACATGACCTCGGTCATCAACAGCAGCCCCTGGCTGGAGGTGGCCGTGTAAGCACGCGCGCCTGTCGCGGAAGCGCCCAGCACCACCGACGCCGCGGTGAACTCGCTATCGGCGAGCACGTATCCGGCGTCGAGTTTCCCTTCGGCAAGCATCCTTGCGAGCCCTTCGACGATGTGGGTCTGGGGCGTGATGGGATAGGCGCACACCACCTTCGGCCTGCACAGCCCGATGAACTCCGCGACCGCTTGCGAGCCCTCGAGAATCTGTCTCATTGCTTGTCACCCCCCGGCCTGTCCCGTGGCCCCCGCTCGCGATCGGCTGACGAGACGATACCGCCGCCGTAATCCTCATCCGGGTGCTCGACCGGGGCTCCTTCGACCTCGGGGCCGGGGACGTTCCGTTGCCCCGCGGCCTCCGACTCCAGGACCATGTCGATATCATCGACGGGGCACATCTCAGCGCATATCCCGCATCCCTTGCACGCGTCCATGTCGGCATCGAATTTTTTCTTGTCGATGCGGTATATCGCTCCATCCGGGCACATCAACTCGCAGTCACGGCAGCCGATGCAATCCTTCTGTTTGTGGCGCGGGCGGTAGATGCGCCAACCTGTCTTCTTCTCTTCGCGGGTTGTTCCCGGCTGGACCACGACCCCGTACACCGGCTTCATGCCTTCACCCCCCCAACCTTCTCGAACGCTTCGCGCATAGCCACTATCTCCTTTTCCCCCAGTTCTCCCGGATAGCGCTCGAGCACGCTCTTTTCGAGGGCCTCGAGCTTTATCTCCCCTGACGCGCCAGCGAACGCGCCTACCATGATGGTGTTGATGATCGCTTTGCCCACGATATCGAGGGCGAGCTCGGTCGCCGGAACGGTGACGACCCTGAAACTCCCGGGTATCTTGAAATCCGACGGCGGGCGCGTCGTGTTGATGACGATGAGACCTCCATCCTTGAGACCTTCCAGAAGGTCGGCGCCCAGGAAGAGGCTGGCGTCCTGGACTATCACGTAGTCGGGCTCGTAGACCTGCGAGCGCAGCCTGATCGGGGCGTCGCTTATCCGGACGTAAGCCGTCACAGGCGCTCCATGTCGCTCCGACCCGAACATCGGAAACGCCTGGGCGTACAGGCCGTCGGCGAACGCCGCTTCAGCGAGGAACTCGCTGGCGGTCACGTTGCCCTGGCCGCCACGACCGTGAATGCGTATCTGTTTGATCAGCCTTAACACCTCCATGTTCTACGCAAGACCCCTGCCGACCCCGTCTCGGTCTAGTCTTTCCACGGCAGCGCACGAAGCGCCCACTCGCTGTCCGGGTAAAGGCGGTCGAGTTCCTCTACCGCGACGTCGAGATGGGAGTTGTCGTTTGTCGCTTTGCGACGTGCCACGGAGCGAAAATAAACCGCCTCGGGTGCGAGCATCGAGCCGGGGAAATCCCCGGCCACCGCATCGAACAGCTCCGCGGCGTGAGAGTAGTTGTGCCCCCAGAACGCGACGAAAGCGTTACCCATCGCCAGGTGCGAGAGGAAGGCCGGAGGCGGCAGAAAGCCCGTTATCCTGCGGCGCGCGTTTCCCGCCTGGTCGGTAAACAGTATGGTCGGCGTCCAGAAGATGTTGTATCTCCTCAAAAGTGCGCTCTCGTTATCGAAGTCGACCCGGAACGGGATGAAATTGTCCGACACGTACCTGATGACATGCTCGTTTGGATACGTCACGGTACCCATCATTTTGCAACCGCTTCATGCCCGTTGGACAAAATCAATCAGTACCGGCCGGGCCGACTGCCTTGCGGTCTTGAGTGCATCAGCCTCGTCCGTCATCCAGTGAATCTCCATAGCCGCCTCGATTCAGGCTCTATTGCTCGCGAATCCTTAAGGTTTCTTCAATGTTCGGGCTTTGTCTCCTGCCTTCGTGGGAGCGGTACACGTCGCGAAGACGGGTCGGGAGGCGCTGGTTAAGTACCATGTGCGGTTTTACGGTCGAGGAACCGTAGATCAGCCAATGGGGTCAGGGCACAGATTCCGGGCGAGGCAGAACTTGAACACCGAGCCTCCGCCGTCACGCTGTCGATGGTGGATCTCACCGTCATGCCCACCGACTATCTGCCGGGCGAGATACAGCCCGAGTCCGAGGCCTACTTTTGAGTGGTGCATGATCTCTTCAACCTGGTAGAAGCGGTCGAAGATGAGCTCCTCGTCTTTTTCAGGTACCCCGATGCCGCGATCCATCACGGATACGACCACCCTGTCGTCCTTGAGCCCGGCCTCCAGCTCTATCGGGGACGCAGGCGGTGAGAATTTGACCGCGTTGTCCAGAAGGATCACGAGTAGCTGTATCAGCTTTTCCGGGTCCGCGGTCAGCGAATTGGCGTCATCTGAGACCGAGACGGCTATCTCGTTGCCGTGCCCTAGCGCTTTCATGTCCGCAACAGCGGAATTGAGGAGCTGCTCCAACTGCACCTGCCTCATACGAAAGGTGAACCGCCCCCGTTCGACAAGAGATACCTGAAGCAGCTCCTCGACGAAATGGGTCAGCCGGTCCACCGCGATATCGAGGGCGCTGAGTATCCCTTGCATGTCTTCGGGATTCATCCTTTCGAGATATCCCCCAAGCATCGTCGTGTAGCCCTTGACGACGCTGATGGGATGTCGAAGCTCATGCGAGGCCACCGTCAGGAAATCCGCGAGGCTCTCGGCCCTCTCTTTCAGCTCGAGCTCGGCCTGCTTGCGCTCGATGACCTCCTGCTGAAGGTACAGGTTGGTCTTCGCAAGCTCCGAGGTTCGTGCCTCGACCAGCTCCTCGAGTTGCTCCCTGTACTCGCGCAGGCGCTCATCGTTCTGCTTGCGGAGCGTAATGTCTCGCGAGTTTATGACTATGCCTTCGACGGCCGGGTCGTCCAGAACGTTTCGCCCGATGCTCTCGAAGACGCGCCACGGCCCGTCCTTGTGGAGCAACCTGAGCTCGAGCACCGCGATGGCCCCCGGGGTGTCGATTGCCCGTTGCGCGATGCCCACTATCCGCTCGCGGTCATCGGGGTGGATCAGGTC
>Ga0209539_1000874_pt1 | contig 16876 bp, 17 predicted proteins | sample BarGraNGADG00312_2_FD_184499 | JGI IMG/M metagenome (GOLD analysis project Ga0209539, IMG submission 184499) | Arctic peat soil microbial communities from Barrow, Alaska - Barrow Graham LP Ref core NGADG0011-312 (SPAdes) (version 2) | ecosystem: Environmental > Terrestrial > Soil > Wetlands >... | reverse complement strand
GGGGCTGGGCAGCCCGCGGCCGCAGTCCTCGCAGCTCGGATGCGCCGGGAGCGCCGCCGGGTCGAGCACCTCCACCTTGAACACCTTGAGGCCGAGACGGTCGCGGCAATCGCGGCATGCCGGCGCCGGCTGGTCGGAGACGCCGTCGAACACGAGCAGCACCACGCCGACCGGCTCGCGGCAGAAGGTGCAGCGGCGCACGTTCACAGGCCGTCCCGCAGCCATGCTTCGAGAAGAGGCCGCTCCGCGTCCAGGAAACGCGCCAGGAAGCCGTCGAGGAACGCCGCAAACGACTCGCGCTCCGCCCCCTGCGGCGCAGCGAACTCTGCCCTGGCGGTCAGGGCGCCGCGCGGGGAGTGGCGGCGGCCCGCCGGCGGCCAGTAGTCGTCGCCTGATGCGCGATCGGCGAACGGGGACACGCGCCACATGTCATCCCACGACGCATCGACCAGCGGATGAGCTTGTGGCGCATCCCGACGATGTTCTGCCATGGCACCTCGGGACGTCCTGCTCAAGCTGGAGGTCTTCGTCCCCGTCCAGCTCGTCGCGCTCGCGCGACGCGACCCGCTCGTGCGCTTTGCGCGCGAACTCGACCATGTGCGCGACGAAGACGCGGTCGTCATGCCGCATAGATCTCCTCCGCAGCCGACAACACCTCATCCTTGAGGAAACGGCTGATGTACTTGGGATTGACGAAGTCGACCTCGCGTCCCCCAAAGAACTCGGAGAACTCCGCCTGGATCGCCACGATCTCGAAGCCCGGCTGAGCCTGCGGCTCGAACTCCACAAGCATGTCGATGTCGCTGTCGGCACCGAAGTCGTTGCGCAGCACGGAGCCGAAGAAGGCCACGCGGCGGATGCCGTGACGACGGCACAGCGCGGCAAAGTCGCCGTGCGAGAAGTCGATGACTAGTCGGGCCATGATGCGCTCACCTCCGGGACCATCGTAGCGCGAATCGCGTTCCTGGCGTCCCACGGAGTGTATCGAAAGAACGCGACAGTGAGGGGAGCGCCGCTTTCTCCGTGGGCCGGCACGCCGAACGTCAACCTGTCCGGGACGTCGCAGCCAAGCCACCGTGCGTTGAACGAACGTTGTCCAAAGTCAACCTATGAGTTAACGTTCGCCCTGACGTCGCCATGGGGGGCGCAGGGTCGTCGCCGCCTCGGCCGCCGGCGACATCGATAGCGAGAGAGGAGCGTGATGGCACGGACCTTTGATGAGCACATAACGCTGGCGCGGCAGCATCCCGCTTACTGGAGCTACCTCACGACGCTCGAGTTCACCGACAACCTCGTCGCTGAGATGGACGCGCAAGGGGTGAGTGGCGCCGAGCTGGCCCGTCGCATGGGCACGTCGCGGGCCTGGGTCTCGCGCGTGCTCGCGGGAGAGTGCAACCTCACCGCAGCGACCATGGGCAAGCTGGCCTTCGCGCTCGGGATGAGGGTGACGACGCAGATCGTGCCGCTGGATCCCGCCGTGGCCCACGCCGAGAGCGGCGGATCCGGCCCCGGGTAGGCTCGCAGAGAGACGGCGGGCAGGGCTTCGTCCACTTCTACGGCGACAAGGTGATCCTCCTGTTCGACGGGTACGACAGGGGCGAGGACCCGAAGCAGAGACGGCAGCAGCGGGAGATCGCCGAGGCCAGACGGCTACTGGCCCAGTTCAAGGAACGCCGGCGCGGAGAGCGAGCTCAGGTTCCCCGGATCACTTGCTACGCAGCTCAGCAGATGCGATGTGCGCGCTGCTCGGCAGGTACGTGGTCGATGGGAGGATCTCCACCAACGTCTCCCTTTGCCGCCGCCAACGTCCACCACGAGCGGCCATCGTAGGCCTGTGAACCGGGCTGCCGGGCCGCCACACTTGAGCGCATGCCCGCAGGTCGCTTCACCCTGGAGTTCTACCAGACGCCGGATGGCGACGAGCCGGCCCGACGCTGGATGGAGAAGCGGCTCTCGGCCCCACAACGGCGCGCGCTGAGCACGGCGCTTCGGCTCATCCTCACCGTCCACGGCGTCGGCGTATGCAGCAGCGAATACGGCCGGCAGGTAGGTCGCGGCCTCTTCGAGTTCCGCCTCGACGAAGACGAGGCGACCCTGCTGCACAAGTGGAGCCACGCCTCAGCGGCCCCACGCCCCGCCAGGTCGGGAGAGCGGATCCTGCTGCGCGTCTTCTGCCACGCCCACGGTGACCGCATCGTTCTCTTGCTCGGGGGCTACGATAAAGGCGCCGATCCCGGCCGCCGCAAGCAGCAGCGCGAGATCGCCCGTGCGCGTGCACGACTCGACGACTTCCTGAGGCGGCAGTCCAGTGAATGAGGCCGGATCCCTTGACTGCATATCGGTTTTAGCCGATACTTGCCACTGGAGGTGAATGCCATGACAACCTTTCAAGAGTTCTACGCGCAAGTCGTTGCAGAGGCCGAAGCCGAAGGGCCAGAGGCGGTCGCCGAGCTGCACCGGCTAGAAGACCGTTACCGCCTCGCCTCCGATCTCATCGGCCGCCGCCAGGCCCTGCACATGACCCAGCAGCAGCTTGCAGCCGCCTCCGGCATCCGCCAGAGCGAGATCAGCCGCATCGAGAGCGGCCATGGCAACCCCACGCTCAAGACCATCGGCGCGCTGGCGCGCGCCCTGGGCGCCGAGCTGCGCATCACGTCGCCGTAGCGCGGCCGCGCTCGTGCGCGCAGACTCGCCTGCCCGCCCGAGCCGCGACCGCGCGACTGCATGTGCCGCACAGCGGCGACCGCTTCCCAAGGGGATAAACATCCAGCAACCACGAGTTGGCCGAGCAGCCAGTCAGCCGCGGGCCCCTGTGGCGCTCTTCAGGTCGCCGCGGCCGCCCAAGTGAGTGAGAGCGAGCACGGTTGCCTGGCGGGAGGCCTGCGTCGGCTCAGCAGCCTTGTCGAGAGAGACGGGGTCTCCAGGCAGGCGCGCCTCCCGGATCGTTGCAGCCGGACTCTTGGTTGTCAGCGCGTTCCATTCATTGCCCGATCGGGCTATCCACGGTGCCCGATGACAACTCAGGACGAAACAGGCGGGCTGGATCACGATGACCAGCGGGATAACGCCCCCACCATGTGGACCATCTCGACCCGGGGGCCGCGGCAAGATGCAGTGCGGGATTGCCGAGGTACTCGGTCGCGCCACGTGCGCCGGGCACGCTCACGTAGGCCGTGACACCCGCCTCGCCGCTCACCACCTGCAGAAGATGCAGCGCCGCATCCGCTCCCTCCACCGTCCACGACTCCGCCCTCTGTGGGCCGCGCCGGAGATCAATCAGACGAGGGGGTATCCATTAGCTCCACCTATGTCAATATGTAGTGGTGAGCAAGACGAGAAGGCATCCGGTGGCGGGTCGAGACTACCCGCGAACGTGGGCTGAGTTCGTTGAATGGTTTCCTGACAATGACGCCTGTCTGGGGTACCTGCAGCAGCTGCGCTGGCCCGAAGGTTTCGTTTGCCCAAAGTGCGGCGTCGTTGGAGAACCATACAAGAGCACGCGCGGCAGGTTAGTGTGCAGCTCGTGTAGGCGCCAGGCCACCGTGACCGCGGGCACCATCTTCGACAAGACGCGCACACCGCTGACCAGCTGGTTCGCCGCCGCCTGGTATGTGACCAGTCAGAAGAACGGCGTAAGCGCAATGGAGCTCAAACAGGCGCTTGGGCTCGGCAGCTACCAGACGGCCTGGACGATGTTGCACAAGCTCCGCCGGGTAATGGCGTGTCCTGACCGCGACCGCTTGTCCTGTGCCGTTGAGGTGGATGAGACCTATGTTGGCGGCAAGACCGAAAAGCAGGCGATCGTAGCCATTGCCGTAGAGGTTCATGAACCGCGTGGGTTCGGACGCGTACGGCTGCGCCGGGTGCCTGACGCATCGGCGTCGAGCCTATTACCGTTCGTGCGAGAAGCGGTCGAGTCCGGCGCGGAAGTGCGCACCGATGGCTGGGGCGGCTACAGCGGGCTGGCCAAACATGGGTACATACACAACAAGACAGTGCTTTCCTCGTCAGGCGACCCCGCTCACGACCCCGCTCACGTGTCCATGCCCGCGGTGCACCGAGTTTCGTCGCTTCTCCAGCGATGGTTGCTGGAAACCCATCAGGGCGCAGTACGTCGCGATCAGTTAGATCGCTACCTCGATGAGTTCACATTTCGATTCAACGGACGCTCCTCGCGGTCTCGCGGCCTCCTGTTCTACCGGCTACTTGAGCAGGCTGCCCTCACCAGTCCTGCTCCCTATCGTTTCATCGTTGGAGGCAAACCCTGATTTCAGTTGGTTAGAGCAGCCGAGTCCTGCTGGGCCCACCAAGTCTATGCTTATGGCAGGTCGCCTCTGGCTTCCTGCTCGAGCCCGTCAAGAAAACCTGGAGGATGGTCATGTCGGAACGCGGAGCGTCGCAAGATAGGTCCCTGGTGGCGGAGGCCGTGGGGGATGAAGGGATCCGGCTCCTGGCCGATCTGAGCAAGGACGAACTGATCCGCATCATCATCGACGATGCGAAGAACTGGCTGGCTCACGACGGTCTCTGGTTCCAGGCGGTCGAGAAGAGCCACGGCATGGAGGCCGCCATCGCTGCGGACGCGGAGGCTTGGCGTTCCTTCACGGCCATCGAGGCGAAACGGATCATGGAGCGCCTAGGGGTGAAGCCGGGAGGCGGCATTCCGGCTCTCGTGGAATGCCTCAAGCACCGCCTGTACGCGCGACTCAACCTGCAGGACGTGATCGAACAGACCGCTACCCGGGTCGTCTTCCGGATGCTCGACTGCCGGGTCCAGTCGGCGCGCAAGCGCAGAGGGCTGGCCGATTTCCCCTGCAGGCCGGTTGGCATGGTGGAGTACGCAGAATTCGCCAAGGCCATCGATCCACGTATCAAGATGAACTGCGTCGCCTGCCCTCCCGATGACCATCCGGAGGAGTACTGGTGCGCCTGGGAATTCACGATTGACGAAGCGTAGAGGACGACATCCCAGAAGGAGAGGCCTGGAATGGACTACGAGAAAGTCATCGTCGAGATCGGTGAGAAGTACGTCGGCGTGATCACGCTGAACCGCCCCGACCAGCTCAACACGTTCGACAGCGCGATGGCCGCGGAGCTCCATGACGCGCTGAGAGCCCTTGACGCCGAACCGGCAGTCCGGGTCATCCTCCTGAAGGGTTCCGGAAAGGCGTTCTGCGCCGGCATCGACGTCAACGAGGTCGCCGGGAAGTCCACGAACGAACTCCGCGAGTGGGTCGAGCGGATGGAACGTCCGCTCGTGGCGATCTCGACCATGAAGAAGCCGGTCATCGCCCAGGTGAACGGCGTGGCGACGGCGAACGGCATGGGAATCCTGGCCGCGGCCGACCTGGCGATCGCGGCGCAGAACGTCCGCATGGGGCTCACGGCGATCAACGTCGGGCTGAACTGCGTCGGACCGGTCATCCCGGTCTCCAAGTGCGTGGGCCGCAAGAAGGCGCTGGAGCTGCTCTTCTACGGCAATCTGATCTCAGCGCAGGAAGCGCTCACCCTCGGCCTCATCAACCGGATCGTGCCGAAGGACGAACTGGACAGCGAGGCGCTTGCGTGGGCTGAGGAGCTGGCCCAGAAGAGCCCGATCGCGCTGCAGATCGCCAAGAGCGCCTACTACAAGGCAGAAGACATGGAGTACGAGAAGCAGTTCGCCTACATGAACGAGGCCTTCGCCCGCCTGTGCTCGACCGAGGATGCGAAAGAGGGCGTGCAGGCCTTCTTCGACAAGCGGCGGCCGCACTGGCAGGAGAAGTGACAGGCGCGAAGGCCGAGCGTCAGATCGCTACTGTTAGGTTCCGCAAGTGACTTCGACCATTGAGAGCACACCGGCCCGGGCCAGGAGATCGCGGCGTGTTTGGCTGTACCCGAGCTCCAGGCCGATCCACGGGCTTCACCTGCCCGCTGAGGAAGAGGAGACCCTGCGCATGTGGACGCGGGGCGGCGCCCGGTAGGCGCTGCAGCCGTCGCTCTTGACGGCGCCGCCGCGGCCGCCACATCGCCATGAAACCCACCAGCGTCAGCGGATGACCCATGAGCACTGCTCCCTCGAGACTGCCTGCACAAGAGAGGATAGAGAGCCCACCGGACGTAAGGGGATGGTCAGTTTGTTTTGAAGTGACATACTGCATACTAGGCAATATGTTCCCCCCACCCCGCCGCCCCCGGGAGGCTCAACGCTCCGACCAAACGCAGTTCGCGGCCGCGGAGCGACCCAAGCGACCACCCGCCTATCCCTGCTCTTTTTTCACACGAAGGAGTGGACAGCCATGACCAAGACCGACAACGACGTGGTCATCGTGAGCGGCGTCCGGACGCCCATCGGGAAGTTCGGCGGGGCGCTCAAGGACCTGCGGGCACACAAGCTCGCGGGCATCGTCATGACCGAGGCCCTGAAGCGGGCCGGCGTGGCAGGCGAGGACCTCGACGAGGTGATCGCCGGCGACTGCGTCCAGTGTCCTGACGAGGCCAACACAGCGCGCACGGCCGCCCTGGCCGCGGGCATCCCCGTGGAGGTGCCGGCCTATACGATCCAGAAGCAGTGCTCCTCGTCCATGCAGGCCCTGGCCTCGGCCCGCGCCCAGATCCTGGCCGGCGATGCCGAGGCCGTGCTCGTCGTGGGGGTCGAGTCCATGTCGAGCGCACCCTACGTCCTGAACACCGCGCGCTGGGGCCAGCGGCTCATGCACGGAGAGATGACCGACAGCGTCTGGGAGCTCCTCCACTCCGGCAGCGGCCTCCTGGGCAAGCGCATGATCATGGGCGAGACGGCCGAGAACCTTGCGCAGCGGTACGACATCTCGCGCCAGGAGCAAGACGAGCTGGCGGTGCGCAGCCACAACAACGCCGAGGCGGCGACCGTGGCCGGGAGGTTCAAGGAGGAGATCGTCCCCGTGGTCCTGAAGGGGCGCAAGGGCGACACGGTCGTCGACACCGACGAGCACATCCGCTTCGGCCTCACGCTGGCCGACATGGTGGGCCTCAAACCCGCCTTCAAGAAGGACGGCGGCACCGTTACGGCGGGCAACGCCTCGGGCCTCAACGACGGGGCGGCCGCCGCGGTCGTCCTGTCGCGCCGCAAGGCGAAGGAGCTCGGCCTCAAGCCTCTGGCCCGGGTGGTGGCCCAGACGAGCGCGGGCGTGGCCCCGGAGATCATGGGCTACGGCCCCGTGCCCGCCGTGCAGAAGCTCTTGGCGAAGACCGACCTCGCACTCTCCGACATCGGGCTGATCGAGCTCAACGAAGCCTTCGCCGCCCAGTACCTGGCCTGTGAGAAAGGTCTGGGACTCGACCGGTCCAAGGTCAACGTGAACGGCAGCGGCATCGGCCTGGGCCACCCCGTGGGCTGCACGGGCCTGCGGATCGCCCTGAGCCTGATGTACGAGATGCGCCGCCGGGCCACTCAGTACGGCATCGCCACCCTGTGCGTGGGCGGCGGCATGGGCATGGCGACGCTGCTGGAGCTGGAGTGAAGCTCTTGATGAGTGAACCAACAACTGACAACCGGGAGGATCCTGCCATAGAAATCAAGACCGTCGGCGTGGTGGGCTGCGGGCTGATGGGCTCGGGCATCGCCCAGGTGTGCGCCCAGGCGGGCTACCAGGTGGTGGTCCGGGAGATCAACGGCCAATTCCTGAAGGCGGGGCTCGGCAAGATCGAGAAGACGCTCGGCGGCGCGGTGACCAAGGGGAAGATGGCCGAGGCCGAGATGCAGGCGATCCTGGGCCGCGTCAAGGGCACGACCACGCTCCAAGACTTCGGCGGCTGCGACCTCGTCATCGAGGCGGCCATCGAGAACCTGGACGAAAAGAAGAAGGTCTTCGCAGAGCTCGACGCCGTCTGTCCCCCCACGCCATCCTCTCCAGCAACACGTCCTCGATCCCGATCATCGCCATGGCGGCTGCGACAAAGCGCCCGGAGCAGGTCCTGGGGCTGCACTTCTTCAACCCGGTGCCGGTCATGAAGCTCCTGGAGATCATCCGCACGATCAAGACGAGCGAGGAGACCATCGCCACGACGCGCGCCTTCTCGGACAAGATCGGAAAGAAGTCGATCCTCGCCAAGGACCGGGCGGGGTTCATCGTGAACCTGCTCCTCATCCCCTACCTCTTGGAAGCGATCCGCGCCTACGAGATGGGCCTGGCCACCGTGGAGGACATCGACAACGGCATGATGCTCGGCTGCGCGCACCCCATGGGGCCGCTGACGCTCCTAGACTTCGTGGTTGACGAGTTCAAGGACCCCAAGTACGCTGCGCCGCCGCTCCTGAAGCAGATGGTGACGGCCGGCTATCTGGGCAAGAAGAGCGGGCGCGGTTTCTACGACTACACGAAGGGGTGAGCGATGACCTATGAGAACATCCTCCTGGATCGGGAAGAAGGCATTGCGCTCCTCACCTTCAACCGGCCCAAGGCGTTGAATGCCTTGAACGCCGCCACGATCCGCGAGCTCGACGCCGCGCTCGACGAGGTGGCGGCCGACGACTCGATCAGGGCGCTCGTGATCACGGGAGCGGGCGACAAGGCCTTCGTGGCCGGGGCCGACATCACCGAAATCCGCGCGCTGCCCTCCCCCAAGGTGGGCCTCGACATGTGCCGGCGGGGGCAGGCGGCCTTCTTCAAGGTGGAGAAGCTCGACAAGCCCGTCATCATCGCCATCAACGGCTTCGCCCTGGGCGGAGGCTGCGAGCTCGCCATGACCGGCGACGTGCGGATCGCCGCCGACACGGCGAGGCTCGGCCAGCCCGAGATCAACCTCGGGATCATCCCCGGGTACGGCGGCACCCAGCGCCTGCCGCGGCTGGTGGGCAAGGGCGCGGCGAAGCTCCTCATCTACACCGGCGACCTGATCACGGCCGACGAGGCCCTGCGCATCGGCCTGGTGGACAAGGTCGTGCCGGCCTCCGAGGTCCTCGCCACCGCGAAGGCCCTGGCCAAGCAACTCGCGGCCAAGGCGCCCGTGGCGCTCGCCCTTTGCAAGCGCTCGATCGAGCTCGGCCTGGAGGTCGACATCGAGCGCGGCTGCGCCATCGAGGCCGAGAACTTCGGGGTGTGCTGCGCCACCGAGGACAAGGCGGAGGGCACCGCCGCCTTCGTGGAGAAGAGGAAGCCGGTCTTCAAGGGGCAGTGAGGGAGAAAGGAGCCACGATGGCCGCCACGCAGACTTCCCTGACCGCCGAGGACAAGGCGAAGTACGACCGCCTCACCCCAGAGAGCGTCGCCTTCCTGCGGTCCCGATACAACAAGGCCAACCGGTGGGTCATCGCCGACCTCCTCCGGCGTTCCCGCTACCACTTCCCGAACAAGACGGCGCTCGTCTTCGGCGACCGGAGCCTCACCTACTCCGAGCTGGACGACGAGTGCAACCGCGTCGCCAACGCCCTCCTGGACCTGGGTCTCCAGAAGTACGACCGGGTCGCCATCCTCGCCCACAACACGCTGCACCACGTGCTCACCTGGTTCGGCACCGCCAAGGCGGGAGGCGTGTACCTGGCCATCAACTACCTCCTGCGCGGCCAGGACATCTCCTACTCGATCAACCACTCCCAGGCGAAGATCTTCATCGTGGAGGACGTGCTCTACGACCTCGTGAAGGACGTGCTCGACGAGATGCCGACCGTCAAGACCTGGATCTGGTCGAACCAGGGAGGCGGTAAGCCGGCCCTCCCCGGCTTCTCGGACTTCGACGAGTGGGTCCGCCGGTACCCGGCCGACGAGCCCGACACGGTGCTCCACATCGAGGACCCCGTGCAGATGACCTACACGAGCGGCACCGAGTCGCTGCCCAAGGGCGTGATCATCGGCAACCAGGCCCTCATGGCCCAGTACATGGGGTGCATCGTGGACGGCCGGTACGACTCGGACGACATCAACGTCAACGCCTTGCCCATCTACCACTGCGCCCAGCGCGACGTGTTCATGAACCCGATCTTCTGGCTCGGGGGTACGAACGTTCTTATGGGCCCGGACCTGGGGATGATCCTCAAGAACATCGAGGCGTATCGGACGACGATGTTCTTCGCGCCGCCCACGGTCTGGATCGGGCTCCTTCGCCACCCGGACTTCGGGAAGTACGACCTCTCCAGCCTCACCAAGTGCTACTATGGCGCCTCGATCATGCCCGTGGAGATCCTGCGCGAAATCATCGAGAAGTTCCCCAAGGCAAAGATCTACAACTACTACGGCCAGACCGAGCTCGCCCCCTACCACACGATCCTGAAGGCCGAGGACGCCCTCACCAAGCTCGGGTCAGCCGGCATGGCAGGCCTCAACATGGAGACCCGCCTCGAGGACGACGACGGCGCCGAGATCACCGACGTAAACGTGCCGGGCGAGATCTGCGGCCGCGGCCCCCACGCGATGATGCTCTACTTCAAGGACCCGGAGAAGACCGAGGCCGCCATGAAGGGCGGCTGGTTCCACTCGGGCGACCTGGGCGTGCTCGACGAGGACCGCTACATCGCGGTGGTGGACCGCAAGAAGGACATGATCAAGACCGGGGGCGAAAACGTGGCCACCCGGGAGGTGGAGGAGACCATCTACGTGGACAAGCGCGTCCAGGAGGTGGCCGTCGTCGGCGTCTTCCACCCCAAGTGGGTCGAGGCCGTCATCGCCCTCGTGGTGCCCAAGGCCGGCCAGGAGATCAAGGAGGAGGAGATTGCGGCCCTGTGCCAGAAACACCTGGCGCCCTTCAAGGTGCCGAAGAAGGTCCTAATCGTCGACGCCCTTCCGAAGACCCCCACAGGGAAGATCCTCAAGAGGGAGATGCGGCAGACCTACGACGATCTGTTTCGGTGAGCGATCAGCGATCACTGATCACTGACCACTGACAACCAGGAGGCCCGGCATGCCCGCGAAGCTCATCGAGAAGACCCCCTCGGCCTACGCCTACCCGCTCCTGATCAAGCAGCTGCTCCACGCCCCGCTGGCTCACTCTCCGAACCAGGAGATCGTCTACCGAGACCTGGTGCGTTACACCTACCGGGAGTTCGGCCAGCGGCTCGGCCGGCTGGCCAACGGGCTGGCGAGCCTGGGGGTGAAGCCGGGGGACACGGTCGCCGTCATGGACTGGGACAGCCACCGGTACCTGGAGTGCTTCTTCGCGGTACCCATGATGGGGGCGATCCTCCACACCGTGAACGTGCGCCTGTCCCCCGAGCAGCTCATCTACACGATCAACCACACGGAGGACGACGTCATCCTCGTGAACGCGGAGTTCCTACCGGTGCTCGAGCAGATCCGAGACAGCCTCGAGACCGTGAAGCAGTTCGTGGTCCTCAGCGACGCGAAGGAGCCGCCCACGACGACCGTGCCGCTCGCCGCCGAGTACGAGGAACTCCTCGCCCGAAGCCCTGCGTCGTACGACTTCCCGGAACTGGATGAGAACACGCGCGCCACGACCTTCTACACGACCGGAACGACCGGGCTCCCCAAGGGGGTGTACTTCAGCCACCGCCAGCTCGTCCTCCACACCCTGGCCGGTCTCTCGGCGATGGCCTCGTCGCCCGAGCAGGGAAGGTTCCACCGGGGCGACGTCTACATGCCCATCACCCCCATGTACCACGTCCACGCCTGGGGCGTCCCGTACATGGCGACGCTCATGGGCGTGAAGCAGGTCTACCCGGGCCGCTACGACCCGGCCGTGCTCCTGGGCCTGGTGCAGAAGGAGAAGGTCACCTTCTCCCACTGCGTGCCCACGATCCTCCACATGATCTTGGGGAGCCCGGCGATTCAGCAGACCGACCTCTCGAAGTGGAAGGTGATCATCGGGGGCTCCACCATGCCCAAGGCGCTGTGCAAGGCGGCGCTCGCCAAGGGCATCGACATCTTCACAGGCTACGGCATGTCCGAGACCTGCCCGGTCCTCACCCTGGCGCATTTGTCCCCCGAGATGGTGGACCTGGACGAGGAACGCGAAGTGGAGATCCGCTGCAAGACCGGCCGGCCGCTGCCGCTCGTGGATCTGCGGATCGTCGACGAGACCATGGGCGACGTCCCCCACGACGGCAAGGCCACGGGGGAGATCGTCGTGCGCGCCCCCTGGCTCACCCAGGGCTACCTCAAGGACGCCCGCAACTCCGCGGCGCTCTGGGCGGGGGAGTATCTCCACACGGGGGACGTGGCCAGCATCGACGAACTGGGGTACGTGCAGATCTCCGACCGGATCAAGGACGTCATCAAGACCGGCGGTGAGTGGATCTCCTCGCTCGAACTCGAGGACATCGTGAGCCAGCACCCCTCGGTCAGCGAGGTGGCGGTGATCGGCGTAGCCGACGAGAAGTGGGGCGAGCGCCCCATGGCGCTCGTGGTCCTCAAGGCCGGCGCCCAGGCCGGCGCCGACGCGATCCGCACCTTCGTCAAAGGGTACGCCGACAAGGGCGTGATCTCGAAGTACGGCGTGCCCGACAAGGTGCTCTTCGTCGACGCCATCGACAAGACGAGCGTGGGCAAGGTCAACAAGCGGTTCCTGCGGGAGAAGTACAAGGGCTGAGCCCGAGGATCTCCGCCCGGTTGTCGACGCGGTGGGGCGCACGGGGGGCGGAACGGCAATGGTGCCTGTGCTAGCATGGGGGGCCTGATCCTCACCCCCGGAGGTATCCTTGCGCCGCACGTTGTGTCGTCCCCGAACGGACAGATCCCCGCTGATCCTTCTGGTCTGCCTCCTGTTCGCAGGCAGTGAGGTCGGGACGCAGACGGCTCTCTGACCGCGACCGCTTGTCCTGTGCCGTTGAGGTGGATGAGACCTATGTTGGCGGCAACGCACCGGGCGTACATGGCCGCCAGACCGAAAAGAACGAGCTGGACGATTCCGTGCCGTTTGCTGCAGAAAAGGCGCTGATCGCCGGGCTCAAGCAGGCCTTCCTGGTGGTTGCCGGATCGGCGGTTCAGAAATACATGGATCGCATCAAGGACGAACAGGAGATCCTGCTGGCAGCAGCCGACGTGGCCATTCAGATCTTTGCGCTTGAGAGCGCGGTGCTGCGGGCGGAGAAGATTCTCCCCAGCTTAAGTGAAAACAGGGAAGCGGCCTTAAAAGCGGCCATCAATCTATTTGCCTTTACCACAGCAGAAACAACATCCACAGCAGCCAAGAAAGCGGCCTACTTTGCCGAGGAGGGGGATACCCTGGCGATGCTTCTGGCCGGCATCCGGCGCTTTACCAAATACGACGCCAGCGGCCTGCTGCAGGCCAAACGCACCCTGGCCGATGCCGCCATCGAGGCGGAGAAGTATATCTTTTAAGGGAGCTGGGACGTTCCGAGACTTCCATTTTCAGTTGTAGGGGCGAAGCAAGTTTCATCTGCTTCGCCCCTACAGTGAAAAACGGTATATCTAAAATTTTCAAGTCCCTAAGATCTACCGGGGCGGCCATTGCGGTCGCCCCACCCCGGAGCATCATGCAACAGCACACCGTACAGACCCCCTACATGGTGGGGGAGGTTCACTTCTACAGCGCCGAGCTGGACGGTGGGCCTGCGCTGTTCGACACTGGTCCTCCCACGCCGCAGGGTGAGGCCGCTCTACTGGAGAGCATCGATCTTACGCGCCTGAAATTCGTGATTATCACCCATTGCCATGTGGATCACTACGGTCTGGCAAACTATATCCTCCGACATAGCGATGCAGAGGTATTCATCCCACGCAGGGACGCCATCACATTTCAGCGCCACGACGAGCGGATGGCGCGGATGGGTGAGCTCCTGAGCGGATACGGTTTTGGGGTAGATTTTAGCGCCCAATTGCGGGAATCCTTTGAACCGAACGAGGTATTCCCAGAAACGCCGGAGCGATTCCGGATTGTTGAGGAGTCTGATGAACTGCCCAAGCTCGGAATCAGCTACCTTCCCTGTCCGGGGCACTCCCAGAGTGATCTGGTCTATCTGCTGGATGGATATGCCGTCTCTGGAGATGTGCTGCTGAGAAACATCTTTCAGGCACCGCTTCTGGATATTGATCTGGAAACCTTTGCGGGACGTTTTAGAAACTACCATGCCTACTGCAGCTCGCTGCTCAACCTGGCACAGCTGCGCGGACGGCAGATCATGCCGGGGCATCGCCAGTTTGTAAGCGGGGTTGACGATGCGATCCTGTTTTATGTCACGAGGCTGCTGGAACGTGTCGCACAGCTTCTCCCCTTCAGCAATCTCCCTATGAACGAGATTATCGACAGGTTGTTTAAAGGGCGGCTGACCGAACCGTTCTTTGTCTACCTGAAGGTCTCCGAGGTCGTATTCATGCTGGACTTTATTGAAAATCCGGTGCTCCTGAAAAGTGCTATGGAAAAGATAGGACTGTTCGTGCAGATCAGTGAATTGTACGGGGCAGTGACGTAGCAGGTAAGACGTTTGTTTCGCCCCTACAGACAAACAATGGAGAACACCATGACGGATCTCCTTTTCCAACCAATCACCATCAATCGCATGGAGGTAAAGAACCGCATCTTCATGCCTGCCATGCATCTGAACATGGCCGGGAATTATGCGGTCAGCGACCGACTGGTTGATTTCTATGCCGAACGGGCTCGTGGCGGAGTCGGGATGATCACGGTCGGCTATGCGACGGTGGATGAACTATCCGGCAACCCGGGCAACATCGGTGCCCACAAGGATATCTACATCCCCGGACTAACACGTCTGGCAATGGCGATCAAGGAACATGGCGCCCGCGCTTCTGTGCAACTCAACCATGCCGGTCGCTACAACCGCTCCATGCTGATGGGGGGCAAACAGCCGGTAGCGCCATCGCCGGTAGCGTCGCGCCTGACGCGCGAGACACCCCATGAGTTGACGGTCGAAGAGATCGCCCAGATCGTGGAGCGTTTCGCCCAGGCGGCGTGCCGGGTGAAGGAGGCCGGCTTTGATGCGGTGGAGATCCTCTCCGGCACCGGTTACCTGATCAGCGAATTTCTCTCCCCGCTTACAAACAAACGTACCGATCAGTACGGCGGAGGGTTTGAGAACCGGATCCGTTTCGGCCTAGAGGTAACAGCGGCCGTCCGCAAGGTCGTGGGGGATGATTTCCCTTTGATCGTCAGGATGAACGGCAATGAATTCATGAAGGGGGGCTCCAGCCGCCAGGACCTGCAGGCGTATGCAAAACGGCTGGAGGGAGCCGGTGTGGACGCGCTCTGTGTCAACGTGGGATGGCATGAGGCACAGGTCCCACAGATTATGACCGAGGTGCCGCGCGGAGTTTTCGGCTATCTGGCACGTGGGATCAAGGAACAGGTCAGCATACCGGTCATTGCCAGCCATCGCATTAATGATCCGGCCGTGGCCAGGAAGATGATCGCCGACGGTTTGTGCGACATGGTGGCGATCGGCCGGGCGCTGATCGCCGACCCGCTCTTTCCGGAGAAGGCAAAAAGCGGACATGAGAGCGACATCGTGCATTGCGTAGCCTGTGGCCAGGGGTGTTTTGACAATCTGTTCAAGATGAAGGTGGTGGAGTGTCTCTGCAACCCACGTGCTGGGTACGAACGGTCTCGGGCGCTTACCAGGGCAGATACGCCATTGACCATTACCGTTATTGGTGGCGGGGCGGCCGGTATGTGTGCGGCAGTTGCCGCAGCTGAGCGTGGACACCGCGTGACGCTCCATGAGTCGGGCGACCATCTCGGCGGACAGCTCCTGCTGGCTGGTGCACCTCCTGGAAGGGAAGAATTTCTGGAACTTGCCGCCGACATGGAGCGGCAGCTGGAATTGTCCGGCGCCACGGTCGTACTTAACTCCAGAGTCGATGATCAGTTTCTGAAAGATGTCCGGCCTGACGCAGTTATTCTTGCCACCGGCGGCCGGCCGATCACGCCTTCCATTCCGGGAGCGGATCTGCCGCACGTCGTTCAGGCTTGGGATGTTCTGACAGATAATGTCATAACAGGACGGCGCGTAGTTGTAATCGGCGGCGGGGCGATTGGCATCGAAACATCACTGTTGCTAGCGGATAAAGGCACTCTTTCCGGTGAGGCCCTCAAATTTCTGCTGGTCCATGGAGCCGAGTCCGTCGAAGAGCTGTACGGACTGGCAACCCGGGGGAGCAAGAATGTCACCGTAATAGAAATGCTGGGTGAACTGGGCAAAAACTTCGGCAAGAGTACCCGCTGGGGGATGATGCAGGATGTGGACCGTTATGGCGTCAAGACCCGGGCCACGGCCAGAGTGGTTGAAATTACCCCTGATTGCGTCAGGATCGAGTGCAACGGCCAGCTCGAAGATATTCCAGCCGACACTGTTGTGCTGGCTGTCGGAACACGGTCCCACAACCCGCTCCAGGAGTTGGTAGCAGCCAGCGGCATTCCGTTTCGGGTTACAGGAGACGCTCTTCAGCCCGCCATGGTCTTTGATGCTGTTCATCAGGGTTTTACAGCCGGTCGCGAGATCGGCTGAACTCAGGGCCTGTACTTAACCCCAATCCACCGATTGACCCCGCGAGAATCAGGTAGCAAAGAGAAGACAAGTGCCCTCTGTGGATAAGGAAAAGAGGGGGGTAGTCGGTTAGCTCCTCCTGCGATACCCTGTCTGCTGGGACCGGCGGGGTGTCAACGCCGGATTCTTGGGCGCCCACCAGGGCTCGGTCGATCCCGTCCACCTCCAGTCCTACTTTGAGGCGTTGACGTTCCGCTTCAACAGACGCAACTCCAGCAGTCGTGGGCTCGTATTCCGTCGCCTGATCGAGCAAGGCGTGGTTGCCGGGCCGCTCACCGCAGCTGAACTGACGTTCGACTGCGACTGGAGCTCGCGCCACGGGAGGAATCCGCAGCTAACCGACTACCCCCCTTTATAGGATTAATCTTCAAGGAGTTTCATTCCCCTGGCACAAACATACACAATACCCACTGAACTGCGCTTTTCCGATCTCGACCTCTACGG
>Ga0209539_1000871_pt1 | contig 16895 bp, 15 predicted proteins | sample BarGraNGADG00312_2_FD_184499 | JGI IMG/M metagenome (GOLD analysis project Ga0209539, IMG submission 184499) | Arctic peat soil microbial communities from Barrow, Alaska - Barrow Graham LP Ref core NGADG0011-312 (SPAdes) (version 2) | ecosystem: Environmental > Terrestrial > Soil > Wetlands >... | reverse complement strand
CGCGAGCGCGAATGGAGCAAATTTCTCATTCCACGCGGGTCGGTATGCCTGGACGGCGTCAGTTTGACCATCGCCGAGAAAAGCAGCTCCTGGTTCGCCGTGGAGGTCATCCCCCACACCTTGACCAGCACCAATCTCCAGTTCCTTAGAATCGGCCAGCGGGTCAACATTGAGCTTGATTTAATCGGCAAATACCTATATAATTTTTATCAAACGAAAAAAGGCAGGATATCATAGATGACCATTACCGTCCCGGAAGCCATTGAAACCCTGAAACAAGGGAAAATGATCGTCATTGTTGATGATGAGCAACGCGAAAATGAAGGCGATTTGATGGTCGCCGCCGCAAAAGTCACTCCGGAAAGCATCAACTTCATGGCCCGGGAGGGTCGCGGTCTGATCTGTGTCTCCATGACCGAAAGGCGCAGCCAGGAACTTAACTTGCCCTTGATGGTCCAGGACAACACTTCGCATTTCCAAACCCCATTTACTGTCTCAGTGGACGCCAAACTCAATACCACGACCGGAATTTCCGCTTATGACCGGGCGGTTACCATCCAATGCCTGATCGACGCGCAGACTAAACCGCAGGACCTCTCACGTCCCGGCCACATTTTTCCATTGCGGGCCAAAGACGGCGGTGTTTTGGTGCGGGCCGGGCAAACCGAAGCCTCGGTCGATCTGGCCAAGATTGCCCATCTGTACCCGGCCGGCGTGATTTGTGAGATCATGAAAGAAGACGGCACCATGGCCCGTATGCCTGATTTAATCCAATTCTCAAAGAAATTTTCCATTCCGATCATCACCATTGAAGAAATCATCAAATACAGGGTAAACACTGACTCTCTGGTTGAAATGGTAGCCGAGGCCAATCTACCTACGCGCTGGGGAGATTTTTCGATTCAAGCTTTTGTCGATCACATCCAACAGGAGACTCACATCGCCCTGTCCCAGGGGGACTTGACCGGTGATGAAGCAATACTGGTCAGAGTCCATTCTCAATGCCTGACCGGCGATACCTTTGCTTCACTGCGCTGTGATTGCGGCAAGCAGCTGCAAAGTGCCATGGAAATGATCAGCCAGGCAAAAAAAGGGGTCCTGCTATACCTGTTGAACCAGGAGGGCCGTGGCATTGGATTGATCAATAAGATTAAAGCTTATAAATTACAGGAAGCGGGGTTGGACACCGTTCAGGCCAATGTCCGGCTTGGTTTTAAGGCCGACCAGCGCGATTACGGCATCGGTGCCCAGATCCTGCGCCATCTGGGCTTAAAAAAACTGAAATTGATCACCAACAATCCGGCCAAGTACATCGCTTTGGCCGGCTATGGCCTGGAAATTTCGGAACGGATTCCCCTGGAAATCATGCCCAACAAGGAAAACCTTGCCTACATGAAAACCAAAAAAGAGAAGATGGGGCACCTGCTCAGCAAATTAAAGTGAATCCATGGTCATAGATTTTTTAAAACTGTCACCGGCAGGACAGGTGAAATTTTTAAAGACCGATCAGTTTGCGGAAATGGAAAAAAGCCAGCGCATCGAATTTTTAAAAGAAATTGCGTTGACCAAAACCATATCTTCCAAATGCCTGGCCTGCGCCCTGAAAATTTTGCGGGAATTGAAATTTCGCGATCAAACATTTTATAACAGTTTTTTGCGGCACCCGGACAGCTCGGTAATCATGGCCTGCAAGAAAGCACTGAGCGAACGCGGAGTTGACAATGATTTCGGTTTCTATCCGATGCGGGAATTGCTCAAAAAGCAGAACATAGAAAAAAAACTGGCAGCGGTAAAAAATATCATCAGCGAGACCGACCAGTCAGGGGAGGATTTGCTTATTTCATTATTGGCAGAAGATAATTTTAAAATCAGGGAACTGATCGTCAGGGAATTATCCGGTCGCGCTCAAATCGATGAAAGGAAATTACTGAACCAACTGCCGCATTCAATCTGGTATGCGCGCGGGGCAATTGTCGAAATTTTAGGCAATCGCCAAAGTCAACTGCTGCTCGAAATAATCGATAAATTAATTGCCGACGCCAATGCCGAAGTAAGAATAAAACTGCTGGAAGCCCTGGCCAAACTGAACCGTGAGCAGGTCAAGGAGTATATCCTCAGAATGACCAAGGATTCCCATACGCGGGTCAGAAAGGAAGCCAAGCGGATATTTTCGACGATCTAGCCGGCCGGCCCTGAAGGTCCCCGCTGAGGGGGCTCGATCTTATAGAATTTCCGCTTTCCTCTTTTCAATAAATACCAAGAGCCTTATTCCTTCCAATATTATAGTTAGCAAATACATATTTTCACGAGCCGTCGCCATTTGCTTTTTAATGGTTCTCTTTCACTTGCACATCCACGACGAAAAAGCGGAAATCGGAGTATTCGACCCAGGTCCGCGACAGTTCGAGCTGGCGATTGCCACCGCTGCTGGAGGCGTACTTGGCAGGGGGTGGCGTCTCAGGCGCCTCATCCCTGTTGATATATCCGCGGCCCTCCTTCACCGCGACGACGTTGATGACGTAATATTCGGAAATAGTAGTGGAACTGGGCAGCCAGACGCCGTCGCGCTCGACCCCGTAATAATGTACATCGCTGACCAACAGCCGGGCACCGGATCGTTGCGCCCGCTTCTCCGCCGATTCGATCCCCTTGATCGCGCGCTGGGAGAGCTCGATCTTCAGCACCGCCCCGGTCTCCTCGTCCACCCAGGCTGTGCCTGCTCCCAGCTCTTCAAACCCGGGCCGCGGAGCGATGGCCAGCCGGGCCGCCTGCCGTCCGTTCATTTTCTCGTGCTTCTCCAAGCGGTAGAAAAAGGCGGGCTGCTTTTCGGCGGCGAACAATGTCGCCGGCAGGAAAACCGAGTAAAGAGAACGGAAACGGGTTTCCAGGGCCGCATTTTCCACGCGCTTCTTCGTTTTGTTCTTCCGCAGCAGCACCCGGCTCTCAGTGACTTGCCCCGCACGCACGACGACCTGGTATTCATAGAGCCAGGAGTTGCGCTGCCGCTTGAAGGAGGATCGATCTATCGTGTCGCGGACCAACACATCCTCGCTGACCGTTTCCTGGCAAATGAAGCGAAACGCCGCCTGGCGCAGGCGCTCGGAATAAGCGGCGGCCAGCTGCAGCAGCGCCGAGGTTTCAACGGGCATTGCCCCGCCCAAAACGTCGAGTGAAGATTCTCCCTGAGCTTGGAGGCCGGTGAGGCAATCGACCACCTGCACCGCCAGCCGGTACCTTCCCGGTTGTAGCGTGACAGGGATCTCCACGCTCCCCGTGGTGGCGATCTCCAAGCCTCGCAGCAGAATTTGCGGCTTCTCATCCTCCCGGGCGGCGGACAACGACACCCTTACCAGGCCGGAGCGCTGCTCCCCTTGACCGATCATATAGAAATTCTCCAGCGTCAGCAGCACTTTCCCGGGGACCTCCTCGATCGCCGCCAGCTTGATCTCGGGAAGGTTCTCCATCTCCACGCGCCGGCCGTGGATGACCTTCACGCCGTCGCGTTTTACGTTGATGTCGACCCGCCGTTCGCGGCTTTTCCCTTCGGTCGGGGCGTAGGTGAGCACGTAATAGACGTCTTCCCGGTTGGCCACCTCGGCCAGCGCCTCCTTCATGCGGTTGCCATCCATGATCTTCCCGCCCGTGGCCGCGGTCATCTGCCGGAATGTCTCTTCCCAGTTGGAAACCACCGGGAACGGATTTACAACCGCGAATCCAGAAGTGGCATCCGCGGCGGCTGGAGCTTGCCGGCTGTCCAGAAGCAATAAGTGGAATTGGGTGTTGGCCTGGATGAAACTGGTGCGCAGGGAATCGGCGAGGGAGAAGACTTCCACGGGAAAAAGGAGATCGCGGTTTGCTTTTTCAATTTCATTGATCGCCACCCCCAACTGTAATTGGAAGTTCTCCAATTTCAGCTTTTCGATGTCGAACAATGGCAGGGAGTCATGCTGGAAAAAAACCAGCGCCCACTTGTCCGCGTCAATGACCTCCAAAGAGCGGGTCAGGGCCTCGAGCCGCTCGACATTGGGCGTCTGGTTCTGCAGCCGGTATTCCTTCAAAAGCTGCGTATATTGCGCCACCAGGGTTTTCGCAGCGCGAGACAGTTCTAGGGGTTTATTTGGGTCATTAGAAGGTTTTTCCTTCACAATAGAAGACACATATTCCTGCAAATAAGATTCGATATCCAACTTAAATCTCTCCCTAACGACCCTCAGTTCCCGGCCAAAAACCAACAAGCCGGTTTTGAATTCCTCCACCTTGGCTTCTTTTTCCGTCGTAGAATTGATCTCGAGAGAATGGCGCTGGTCGGCCAGGATCACCCGGTCGCCCTCACGGTAGATGGACTTGAAAAAATAGTCCAGCACCTCGTCGACCTTGACCGTGGGTTCGTTGATCCAGAAAAAGAGGAGGAACAAACGGCCGGGACGAGCCTCCTTCGCGGTTTTTAATTCTTCCACAGTTTCGCCGGGAGTGATGCGCCGGTGAACTTCAAGAAAGCCATTGATCTCCTGCTTGCGACCATTCTCGATTAAAGTGAACTCCCCCTTTTGCAAGCCCGCCAGCGGACGGCCGTCCTTCATCACCCGCACCAGCATCTCGATGTTCATAACCTGAACGTACTCGCGTTCGATCTCCTGCTGCCCGAAAAAGGAACCGCTGAGCAAAACAAAGATAATTAAAAATGCCGCGCCCGTGATTCTTTTCTTCATAAAACTCCTCAATTTAATTCAATTGTAATCGCTCAAAAGTAAATTATCAAGAAAATATTGGGTAAATGAGACTCGGTATAATCGGGACCATGGCAGTTTTATTTTCCGCCGTGGGCGTTTTCGACGATCTAGCCAGCCGGCCCTGAAGGTCCCCGCTGAGGGGGCTCGATCTTATAGAATTTTCTCTTGCCGATTTTCAAAAGATAATATTTTCCTTTCTGCAAAGTGACGGTGATCGATGCGGGGCGCTCGTTGTCGAGGTAGATGCCGCCCTGGCTATGGACGCGCTTGACCTCGCCGCGCGAAGCGAGGATGCCGCTGCGCACGATGAAATCGACCAGCGCTTCGTCGGCGGCCAGAGCCAGGACCTGGGCGTCGTCGGGGGTCTCCTTGTTGCGGAAGATCCTGATGAACTCTTCTTCGGCTGCCGCCGCCGCCTTTGCGGAATGAAAATCGGCGATAATGGATTTGGCCAGGTCGATTTTGGCTTTCATGGGGTTCAGCTTTTCAGCGCTTATATCTTTTTTGATCCGGGCAATCTCTCTGGCCGGCAAATCGGTCAGCAATTCATAATACCTGAACATCAATTTATCGCTGATGGACATGACTTTACCGAAAATTTCAAATGCCGGTTCGTTGATCCCGATATAGTTGTTCAGGCTTTTACTCATTTTTTGAATGCCGTCCAATCCTTCCAGCAAAGGCATGGTAATGATTACCTGGGGTTCCTGGCCATAATGGCGCTGCAATTCCCTTCCCACCAGCAAATTGAATTTTTGATCGCTCCCACCCAGTTCCACGTCAGCGCGCAAGGCCACCGAATCGTAGCCCTGCATCAGCGGGTAAAGCAACTCGTGGACCGATATCGGATCGCCGTTCTTGTAGCGTTTGGAAAAATCGTCGCGCTCCAGGATGCGCGCCACCGTGTAGGACGCGGTCAGCTTGATGATCTCCACCGAAGTCAGGGCGCCAAGCCAGCGCGAGTTGAAATCGATGACTGTTTTTTTCGGGTCGAGCAACTTGAAAATCTGTTCTTTATAAGTCTGGGCATTGGCTGCGATTTCTTCGCGGCTGAGCGGCGGACGGGTTTTATTTCTGCCGCTGGGATCGCCAATCAGGCCGGTGAAATCGCCAATCAGGAAAACCACCGTATGTCCCAAATCCTGAAAGTGCTTCATTTTGCGGATCAGAACAGTATGCCCCAAATGGATATCGGGGGCAGTGGGATCGAATCCGGTTTTGACCAGCAGCGGCTTTTTCGTTTTCAGAGAATGGCGGATCTTTTTTTCGAGATCTTCTTCGGAAATAATCTCCACGGCGCCTTTTTTGAGCAGGTCGATCTGTTCGGCAACGGCTGGAAAATTCATTCTATTTGATCAGGTTCATCCCGACCTCGATGGCCTTCATGTTCATCTCCACGGTGCCTTTCGGAGCCCAATGCTTGATGTGTTCCACCATGTTTTCATAACCGATTACGCCAGTCATTTTCTGAGTAAGGGCCAGGCTGACCACCGAGGTCAAAACGACATTCCCCGCCTGGACTTTGGTCTCGTTGATAATGGGCACCTGATACACTTTCCAGTGTTTGGTATCCCCGAGTTCATGGACCAGGTGCGAATCCACCACCACGATGGCATCATCTTTCAGCCGCTCTTTGTATAAATCAAAGGGCCGCTGATCGGTGCACAGAAAAAAATCAACGGCAACGGTATGGGGAAAAATAATTTTTTCATCGGCGATGATCACATCCACCTTGGTCGGCCCACCGCGAACCGCGGCTGTATAGGTCGGGCTTTCGATAGCAAACTTGTTTTCCATTTCAACCGCGATATCGACCAGCAAAGCGCCGGCGGTAATAATACCCTGTCCACCGACGGCTCCATAGCGAATTTCATATTTTTTCATTTGGCCCCCTTGACACCCGATTGCTGGGCGACAGGCACGATGTGGTTAAAATACATATCGGTGTATTCCAACCTCTGGGTGTTCTCCACGAAGATCCCTAGTGGGTACTTCGATTCCTGTTCCTCGGGAGGCAGTTTTTCGTATTCGGCCATGTTCAGGGTGATGTCTTCGATGTACTTGGTCATGACCAACGGGCTCTTCATCTTGTTGCGGCGGCCCAGGTTGACGTGGCAGTTGCTCATTACTTCCACGACAGAGAAACCCTTGTGCTGGAACGATTTTTTGATCACTTGCTTCAACTGCATCAGGCGGTTGACCGTCTCACGGGCGACGAAAGAGGCCTCGGCCGCGGTCAGTAGCTTCCTCACGTTGAAATGCGACTCGATGTTGCCGTAGGGGGTAGTCTCGGTGAAGAATTTCGGCGGGGTCAACGGCGAGACTTGGCCGCCGGTCATGCCGTAGATACCGTTGTTGATCAGGATCATCTTGATGCCGATGTTGCGCCGGGCGGCGTGGATCAGGTGGTTGCCGCCAATGGCCGTCGCGTCACCGTCCCCGGAAATGACCACCACCAGTTTATCAGGCTTGGCCAGCTTGATACCGGTAGCAAAAGTCAGGGCGCGGCCGTGAGTGGTGTGCAGGGTGTTGGTGTTGAAATAGGTAGGCATACGGCCGGAACAACCGATTCCGGCCACGACCACAATGTCGTCCGGATCGAGTTTCAATTCGGCAAAGGCCATGGCGATGGATTTCAAAATAACCCCGTCCCCGCAACCGGGGCACCAGGGGGTGGGGAAAGTTCGGTAACGGATATATTTTTCGTAGTCTCTCATTTGATGAACTCCTTAATGGCGTCCAAAACTTCGTTCGGCGTGAAGGGAAAACCATTGGCCCGCAGCAGGGTCTGCTTTTCCACGTCGGCAGGGGCGATGCGCTCGATTTCATACTTCATTTGCCCCATGTTCATTTCCACAGTTAGTACCTTTTTAATTTTTTTAAACCTTTCCTGCAGCGCGGCCCTGGGAAACGGCCAGATGGTCAGGGCCTGAAACAACCCGACTCTAATGCCCTGCTCCCGAGCCTGCTTAACCGCGGCCAGAGCAGAGCGCGCCGAAATGCCGAAACTAAAAATCAGGACCTCGGCGTCATCCAGGAAATATTCCTTGAATTTTATGATATCGTCCAGGTTCTGGTAGATTTTCTGCATGCGCAGCTTCTGCATCTTGTCAACCGTCTTGGCGTCGAAGGAAGGCCAGCCATGAGCATCATGCTCCAGGCTGTCGATGTGAATCGGATAACCGTGAAAAAAATCGATCCGGGGTGGATTTTCCCCGATTTTACGATCATAAATATTCAGGTCGCTGATCTGGTTGGTTTTTTCCCAGTATACATCATAGCTTCCGGGCTCGGGGATTTCCACGTCCATATGGGCTTTGCCAAGGACTTCGTCCAGGAGAAGAATCACCGGATTCCAGTATTTTTCGGCCAGATTGAAAGCCCGGACCGTTTCGCTGAAAATTTCCTCGGAAAAAGCCGGGTAGACAGCGATAATCGGGTGATCGCCATGAGTACCCCAGCGCGCCTGCATCATGTCGGCTTGCGACGGCTTAGTGGGCATGCCGGTGGATGGGCCGCCGCGCATGACATTGACGATGACGACCGGGACTTCGGCCATGACCGCCATGCCGATATGTTCCTGCATTAGAGAGAAGCCGGGACCGCTGGTGGCGGTCATAGTTTTTCTCCCGGCCAGGGAAGCTCCGATACAGGCTCCCAGCGAAGCGATTTCATCTTCCATCTGAATAAACACCCGGTCCATTTTTGGCATTTCGCGGGACATGTATTGGGCAACTTCCGAAGAAGGGGTGATGGGATAGCCGGCAAAAAAATCGCATCCGGCCGCCAAAGCCGCCTTGGCAATAATTATATTGCCTTGCAAAACCTGGCGTTGATTCATTGGGCACCTTCTTTTTTATCTTCTTCATAATTGACAAAAATGGCAAAATCTGGGCACTGTAGTTCACACATCTTGCAACCGATGCAAAAATCCAGGGCATCAATTTTCACCGATGTGCCGAATTTGTTTTTCGGATCATCGTACAACTGCAGGGTCCCGGTGGGACAAATATCCACGCACAGGCCGCAACCTTTGCAATAAAGGGGGACCAAGGTAAGTTTATTTTTCTTGGGCGACGGGTTTTTCTTGCCGCGCCGCTCTAGCGCGTCCTGGTTGGCCTTCAGCTCTTCTTTCTCCATTTTTCACCTCAGTTTTCTGAATGCAGTCATCAAGATGCTTAATTCTATCATATTTTGCATCTATTTTGAAATCGCAGGTAAACCTTGGACGAGACCGGACAATGCCTTAGAGCCTTATAGCAAATTCTAAAATTTGTTAGCTCTTTAAAGCAAATTTTAAATTTGCTATCTAAGGCTCTTATCCAGCTCTGCTGGGTCAGGTCTTGATATACAAAAACAATATGAAGGAAATGGCCGAAAACAGGACCAGCGGAGCGAAGGCGGAAAACAGCGGTGACAAGACCGCCGTGGCCCCCATGGAACTGAAAATGCCCAAAGCCCCCCAGTAGATCATGGAAATTCCCACGGCAATACCGATGCCGAAAAGCGCTCCACGATTTCCCATAAGGAATGAAAAAGGGATGGCGATAAAAACCATCACCAGCGCAGAAAAAGGAAAAGCGTAATTGTAATATAACTGGGCCTGGTAGCGCAGGGGATCACTGCGGCTTTTTTTTAAAAATTCGATGTATCTTTTCAGTTCTTTGCTGTTCATGTTACTGGAAAACTTGATGCTTTGGGTGAAAAATCCCCGGTTTTCGGAAATTTTCAGTTTCCGTTCGGCAAAGACGGCATAATCTTTGGGAAAATTACCCTGAAAATTCCTTTCAAAACCGTCTTCGAGCAGCAGTTCGTTTTCGCCCTGCCAGCGCGCCGTACGAGCCGAGATGCGCCGCAGCATTGAAAAATTCCGGTCCAGGTAAAGAATGTTAAAATTAATAAAACGTTTTTTTTCTTTTTCAAAAAAATTATAAAAATAAATCTGGTTTTCCTTACCCATTACCCAGTTCCTGGCAAATTCAATGTCGGTAAACGATTTGCGTTTATGAATCACATCCAACATCTGACTTGATTTTTTTTTGGCCTCGGGCAGAATGTTTTCCTGGATGAAATAAGTGCCCAGCGATAAAAACAAACCCAAAAACACAGCGGGCAGGGCCAAACGTAGAAGGCTGATGCCGCTAACCTGAACCGCGATTACTTCGTTGTTCTTGCTCATCAGGGAAAAGGTCAACAATACCGCGGTCAAAATGGAAATGGGCAGAATTATGGTGATGAATTCCGGGGTCATGTAATAATCGTATTTTAAAAGATATAAAAAGGGAACTTTATTTTCGATAATGTTGTCAATCAATTCCAAAATGCTGGTGATGTAAAAAACCAGCAACAACGAAGAAAAAACCAGAGAAAAAACCGTCAGCATGCGCCGCAAAACATAGCGGTCCAAAATCCGCAGCGGCAGCCAACGGAAAAAAGATGCCATATTCAAGCCGTTTTTTCTTAAGGTAGTTGAGCCATGCCGATCTTTCCGTAAGTGGCGGAAAGCGAATATTTTTTCCCAGTTGATTTCTTTTTCCCGGGCCGCAAAGCGGTACAGCAAAATGCCAATCAGCACCAGAAAAATAGTCGGCGCCCAGGAACCCCAAAAAGGAGAAATGATATTTTTCAAAATCATGTTGCGGCTGGCGGTCATCATTACGTAATAAACAAAAATAATCCCCAATGAAACAACAAAACCGCTGGTCTTGCCGCCCTTTTTGGTGGAAATACCCAACGACAGACCTAAAAAGCCCAGGGCCAGGCAGGCAAACGGCAGGGCGAATTTTTTATGGAATTCCAGACTCAACAGCATATCGCCGGGGTTTTCGCGCAATTTACGATAAAGTTCAGGAAATACCAACTGTGTGCTGCGCCGAGTTTGGCGGATGGTAACCAGGTTGCTTATTTTTTCAGTTTTCTGGGTAAAAAAAGTCAGCTCATATTTGGCCGGATCTTTCTTTTTAAAAGCGTGGATTACACCGTCAAAAAGCACTATATAGTTGTCTTTTTGAAACTGCTTGTAAATGAATTTGCCTCTCTTGGCAATAATCAGCGTGTCATCTTCGGGATTTTTCAGCGAACACAAGAACACGTCCCGCCATTCGCCGCCGCGGTCCTGATCGCGGAAATAGAGACTGTAAAAAGGCAGATCCTGGTAAAAAACGCCGGGTTTGATCCCGGAAAGCGTCTGCGATAGAATTACCTCGGTATATAGCTTACTGAACTGGTAATTGGCTTCGGGGGCCAGGAACATGATCAGCCATGAAGAAACCAGCCAGGTGCTGACCGAAAACAAAAGCACCGGCTTCAAAATCTTGCGGTTGTGGATGCCCATGGTCCGGAAAGCCACGATTTCGGAATCGGAACTCAGGCGGCTCATCCCGGCCAGCACGCCCATCAGCGTGGCCATGGGGATGGTGAAAGAAAGAAAGTCGGGCAATAAGTAGAGCAATATCTTGAAAACCGTGCCGGCTGTCACCGCTTTGGCAATCAGCGTTCTGGAAAGGATGAGAATTTGATTGGTCAGCAGGGTAAAGGTGTAGATTAGCAAACCGATTGCAAACGGAGAGGCGATTTCCTTAAGAATATAGCGGTCAAAAGCCTTGTTCATCAAGAAATCATAGCACAGGCACCGGCAATTTTCAAAATTCTTTCCCGATTTATGGGGCCAGCACCAGGGGAGCCGGAGTGAAGGAAACCAGAAAAATGAGGAGGGCGACTGCAGCCAGGATTTTCCTTTTTAAATCGATTTTTTCATCTGCAAATATCGGTGGATGGCGCAGGCCGATCATGGTAACGAGCAACGCCCAGAAAAGCCAGCCCGGCCAATATTTAATCCCCAACAGTAATATGACGATAATCGAAACAACTCCGGCATAATAAGACTTTTTTCCAATCAAAGCGTAAAGGATATGGCCGCCGTCAAGCTGGCCGATGGGAAAAAGATTGAAGGCCGTGGCCAAAAGGCCGAACCAGCCGGCAAAAGCCATGGGATGCACCAGGATATCGTGCTGCCCGGCGGCGGGACCGAGAACGAGCCAAGCGATCAGTTTGAAAATCAGCGGTTCGCCCAAAGCCATGCCAGTCTGCAACGCCTCTTTTTGGACGATGCGCGAATGGGAAATACCGATAAAAATAATTGGCAGGGCCACCAGGAAACCGGCCAGGGGACCGGCCAGGCCTACATCAAAAAGTGCCTTTTTGGATGGAAATGGTGATTTGATCTTGATGAAAGCACCGAAAGTGCCGATCAGGGTGGGGGCCGGAATGAAGAACGGCAGGGTGGCCTCGATGCGATGGAAGCGGCAGGCAAAGAAATGGCCCAGTTCATGGACAAGCAGGATGCCCAGCAATGATAAGGAATAGGAAAAGCCCCACAGCCAGGCGGACGGATGGCGCCAGAGAAAATCAAAAAAACCGCTGCCCGCGGGCAGGGAGATTGAGTGGTAGCTGATATGGTATTGAATACCGATGACCAGGGTAAAAACCAGAGTCAATAAAAATAAAAGAATATTAATGACGTAATTTTTAAACGGGTTTGTTTTCAGATCATCCAAAATGGTGTTTTAATTTATGCAAAACATTCCGCAGTTGGAAACAATATTTTAAAAATAAAAAAATGAAAAAGTGCTTATTTGACGCAGGAATCGGTAGGGCAAACCGACGCGCACTGAGGTTCGTCAAAATGACCCTTGCATTCCACGCAGAGATTGGGATCGATCACGTAATATTGATCGCCCTGGGAAATCGCATTTGTCGGACACACCGCTTCACAAGCGCCGCAACTGATACAGGTATCATTAATATTTAATGCCATTTTTCCTCCTATGCAGATAAGGATTTTATTATTAAAAACGGTTCTTGTCAACTATTGGTTGTAAATACAAAGGTGAATCGGCAAATCCCATCACTACTCCAGCAATGCTGACACAAAAACAATCTCAACTTTCTGCTGCTTCAGCCAGGGAACGGCGTCGCGCAGGGCGGCCAGAGTGGACGCGAATGGATGGCCAATGGCCAGGGCACGGCCGTTTTTCTTGGCCAGTTCTACCAAGTGTTTGATTTGGCTGCTGCTGTGAGAATAATTTTGCTCATCGTCGAGAAAAACATCGCGAATAATAGTTTTGATTTTCATTTCTTTGGCCAAATCAAAGCCAACGGTTTCGGGAATGGTTTTGGAATCGATGAAAAACAGGCCCGCCTTTTTTACCAAGTCCAGGACCCGGCGTATCGCTTCCCGGTTGGAGGTGATCAGCGAGCCCATGTGGTTGTTCAGGCCACGGGCGTAAGGAACAATTGCCTGGGCATTTTGAATCAGGGCCATCATTTCAGCCGGTGTTGAATCAATCAAGATAAACTGGTCGCGGGGGTGGTGATTGGCCGGATCCTTGGGCTGCATGGGCAGATGGATAATTTCTTCCAAACCATATTCATGAATTTTCTCGGCTTCATTGCGGGCGTAAGGAGCTGCCGGGATAACGGCCGCGGTCAGAGGGATACCCAGGTCACGCAATTGTTCGGCCATTAAATCGGTATAACCGATATCATCGATAATAAAGGCCAGGCGGGGGATTTTTTCTACTTGATTTTTTTTTACCACTGCGGCTGGTATTTCAACCTTGGCAGCGGCAGGAATTTTTAAAAAACGCCTGATCAGTAAAATGACGTGGGTGAGCCGTTTTTCAAAACGGATCTGGTGCAAATAAACGATCTGCTCCTTCATGCCCTGGACTTCGCTCAGCTGGGACAAACCACGGTATTTTTCAACCAGTAAACGTAAATCCCTGGATAAGGAAAAATAGTTGGGCTCGGCCACGTCGATTCTAAAATGAATAACCCCATCCCGGTCCTTGAAAAAATCAAAACCCACCTTGTGCCGGACCAAGGTTTCGGTCCATTCGCGGTCGAACTTTTCGCTTGTCGCCAGTGCTTGGCGCAAGGGAATGATTTTCGTGAAAATCAATGAATATTTGCCGGCCCGGTAATCAAGAAATTCGAGCGACACCACCGTAATCAGGGCAATGGCAATAAAAATAAAAAAAGAGAGCGCAGCAACTCTGCGCTGGGAATGGTTAGGCCTTTTTTTGTTTTTCATCTCTATTTCTTGAAGGCAGATTCTATCATCTTTTGCTCAACCACAGCAAGGGGTCTTGGGGCTTTAAATTCTGCCTGATTTCAAAATAAAGGCATTTCCCGTACAACGAACCGGAATTGCCGACCAAGGCGACTGCTTCGCCCGGCCCGACGTGATCGCCCGACTTTTTTAAAAATTTTTCACAATGTCCGTAAAGGGAATGGAAATTTCCCGGATGCTGGATGATCAACAAATTACCGTAGCCTTTGAAATAATCGCAAAAAATAATTTCCCCGCCCTGAACCGCTTTGATTTCGTCAGATTGCAGCGGTTTGATTTCGATGCCATTATTGATGGTATAGGTGTTGAAACGGGAACTCTTTTTTTTCCCGAAACTGGAAATGACATTTCCGAGCAGCGGCCAGGCCAATTTGCCCCGCAACAAACCGAAATTGACCGTGCCCACCGCCGGCGGTCCGGTTTTCTGATTTAAAAAATCGGTCAGATTCTCCTCTTCATTTTTAAGTTCTTCCAACAACCGGGCGTTGAAATCCCGCTGACGATTGATTTTAGAAATGATTGCCAATTTATTCTGTTTCAATTCGTTCAAGCGACTCAATTTGGCCGCTTTTTCACTTTTCAGGCCGGACAGTCGATCAAATTCAATTTTCAATTCTCCTTTGATTTTTTGCAGCATGGTGATGCCTTGACGAATCGCCTTTATTTCAATGATTCTGTCTTCCATCAAAGCTACTATCAGACGGTAATTCCTGAACAGTTGATTAAAATTGCCGATGTTGATAAAAAGCTTCACGTAACCCAACTCGCCCATCTTGTACAAAACCCGCAGAATGCGCCTGACGTTTTCCTGCGAGCGCGTGACCTTTTCCCGCAACACTGCTTCTTCTTTCTGTTTGTGGCCAATCTTATCCTGAGTGTCGTCCAACAGCAAGTTGAGTTTATTCAATTCGATGACCGCCCCTTCCGTCTCCAGTTCCAGGGTGTAAATATCATTTAAAATGGAAGTTTTTTCCTGCTTGATAGCTAATAGTTGGGCTGCTATTTTCTGGATTTTGAGGTTGATGTCGTGCAGTTTTTCCTGGCTGCTGGAAAAAATCAACAACCAGGCAACCGCAATAGTGATGATTTTTGTTTTCATTTTTTGCGGAAAATATAGATCAAGCCGCCGATTATTCCCAACAGCAGGTTAAAGGCCACATCGAGCAGGGAAAAGGCGATGGCGTAGGAAGCCGGGTAATTGTAATAAACAAAAAGCTTGATCAGGAAAAAATCGCGCACGCCGATGCCGTTGATCGACAAGGGGAAGGAAAGGATAAACAGCAAAATGGGAATGGAAAAAAAATAATCAAGCAAAGGGATGCGGTCCATTTTCAGCGCCTGCCCGATGAAAAAATAGTGAACAACCACATTGAGCTGCAAAAGGAGCGCCCAGAAAAAAACTTTTTTACAAAGGCGCCGCTGCTCTAAAAAATCAAGAATGATGCCATGAAACATGTCCAGTTGCCGCAGGGTTTTTTGCAGCCATGGGCGCTGACAGTGGATGCCGGCCAAAAATCCGCGCGGCAGTTTTTTCCAGGCCAGCAGCAGCAGAAAAATCCCCAACAGGCTGACCAGCAGGGAAACATAGAGCAGCGGGAGTTCTTTGACAAAACGGATTTTTAACAACGAGGAGAGCATGGCCAAGAGCAGCAAGACAACAATACCGCTCATGCGTTCATACACCACCACCGCCAAAGATGCAGTCATCCCCTGTTCGATATGGCGCGTATCTCTGATCCTGACCACGTCGCCGCCGAAACGGGTAGGCAGAAAATGATTGAAAAAAGTCCCCACCAGCAGCGATTGGGTCAGCTGCCACAGCGAATAATCGGCTCCTTTTTCATCGAGGATCAGCTTCCAGCGCTTGGCCGAAAAAAATAATCCGAAACTATGCAGAGAAAAAGCCAGTAGTACCATGGGCCAGGACACATTGTTAAAAACCGCAATGATGCCCTGCGGACGGGCGCTATAAAACACCAGGTAGAACAGCAGGCCGAAGCCAAAAATAAATTTTAACAAAAAAAAGACAACTTTGCGTTTCATGGATTATCCCGGGGATGAAATTTTTTATAGGTTTTGAGCAGATCGCCAAAATTCAGCGTAGTGTATTTTTCGGTAGTTGCCAAATTGGCATGCCCCAGCAGCTCCTGGATAACCCGCAGATTCGCTCCCCTTTGCAGCAGGTGCGTAGCAAACGAATGGCGGAGCAGATGGGGATAGATATGCTTGCTTGAACCACTCAAGTTACGATAGACCTGAGGCAAAATACGCTCAACCGAACGCTGGCTGAGCATTCCACCCCGGGAATTGACAAAAACCAGTTCCCCCTGATAGTGAAACTCGCTTCGCAAACACTGCAAATAGCGTGATAAAACCGCGGCCGCCTGTTCATGAAAAGGGACAAGCCTTTCTTTTTTCCCCTTGCCCATCACCCGAACTAATCTTTCGCCGAAATGAATATCAGCAGCTTTCAATTCGGTCAATTCTGAAATGCGCAGGCCGGTGGCATACAAAAATTCAAAAAGGGCCTTGTTGCGTAATTGCAAAAAATTTTTTTCGGGCAAAGCGTCGAGAAACTCCAAGATCTCCTTTTCAGTCAGGATCTGGGGGATTTTACGGTCGAGTTTGGGCGTACCGGTGCCGTCCAAAGGATTGTTTTTCAGAACCCCGATTTTGATCAGGTAGCCGTAAAAAGATTTAACGGCATATATTTTACGGGCTACCGTAGCTTTGCTTTTCCTTTGCGAATAAGTAAAGGCCAGGAAATCGCGGATACTATTTCTATTAACCGGCAGCTTGTTCTTGGCAAAATAGAGAAAAAACTGGCGGATATCTATACCATAGGCTTTGATGGTATGCGGGGAATATTTTTTGATTTCCCGTAAATAATCCAAATAATTATCTAAATTGCCGCTTTCTTTATCCATTGTTCCAACGCCTCGCAGGCTCTTTCGGCTTTTAATTCTTTTTTTCTTTTTTTGTCATGGGATTCCAGCCCGCTATCGCCGAGCAAACCGAAAGTGAATTTGCTG
>Ga0209539_1000866_pt1 | contig 16959 bp, 11 predicted proteins | sample BarGraNGADG00312_2_FD_184499 | JGI IMG/M metagenome (GOLD analysis project Ga0209539, IMG submission 184499) | Arctic peat soil microbial communities from Barrow, Alaska - Barrow Graham LP Ref core NGADG0011-312 (SPAdes) (version 2) | ecosystem: Environmental > Terrestrial > Soil > Wetlands >... | reverse complement strand
TATTTATCTCTGTCTTTTTCTGTTTGGAAAACCATAAATACACCAAAACTGTCTTTGTTTTCACCCCTTATACTTTTTGCTACAAAACCCTTTCCTCCCGGGTAATTCTTCCCATATTCGGGCACTACTTTACTGTTATAGAAATCAATGAATTTCTCCATAGTAACTCCAGGTTGAAGAGTTATTTTCATTACATGAAAGCCTACCAGGTTTCCCTTTTGTAAGGTTTGTCCAAATGCCAATCCTGATAACAGGATAAATGCTGTTAAAAAAACTAATTTTTTCATACTCAAATAATTTAAAGGTTAGAAATATTACTTTAAAGGATATTTGTAAATATGATCAATAGGGTTTATTTAATACTTAAAGACTAAGTTTTCAGGACCTTAATTAGGCAAAGTTACACCTTGTTTAAGTGAAAGTCAACTTTTTTTAAATTGGAATTAAAACCCCCAGTTTTGGGATCACAATGGAGCAACTCTTTTCAAGCCACTACTCTTTCTCTTCTTTTCATGGTAAAATTTAAAATAAGTCCAATATTTTTGGGATAAATATCAATCCTCCAATGATAACCGATATAATTGCTGAGATCAGCACTGCAGCTGCAGCATAATCTTTTGCTTTCCTTATCTGGTCATTCCACACGGGATCAATAATATCAGCTAACGATTCCAGGGAACTATTCAACAGTTCGGTAAGAAATACGATGCCAATTACGATTATCAGCAGGGACCATTCGTACCTGTTTAACTTCAGAATAATTCCCAGGACGACTGCAATAATTGCTACAAGAAGATGAATTCTGGAATTATGTTCATTTTTTAAAACTGAGCATAAACCATTGAGAGCAAATTTAAAACTTCCAAATCTGGATTTCAGTGAAAATTTTTTTGGTTTCATGAAGTGCATGTGCGCTATAACAATTTTGAACTGACTATGGCTGCTTAACCTGTTGTTTTGTTTTTTTCAGAGATTCAATACGATTCTTAATTGCTTCAATATAATTTGGGCTGAACCTATCCCTGGTGCTCTTTTGCTTATTCAGAAACAACTCGTAATACTGGATAGCTTTGGGAATGTTTTGAAGCTTTTCATCATATATATTTGCTATAGTTATATAAATGCTGATATCCGATCGGTATTCCTGGCTTTTAAGATATGTGGAGATTGCTTCACTGTAAAGGCTATCGGATTTCAATACTTCAGCAAGCAGAATATAATTCATTCCTAATTGGAAGACAAAAGGACTTAAGATATCTGTAATATGAGTATAATAATATGCACTTTTCTTCAGATCACCAATTTTCTCATAATTCCGGGCTAAAAAACTCAGAACCTGTAAATCAGAAGTATCTTTTTGATAAGCTTTTAACAGATAAACATTTGCTTCTTTTGGCTGAAGGTTATTACTGTATCCTATTCCGGCTCTTTTCAGATAGAGAACAGAGGAATCCCCTGAACTTAAGATTTTGAGATAGTCATTTAAGGCTCTTTTATTATAATTAATAGAAAAATTTAGAGCGGCCCGTCGTGCATAAAGATCCATGTCAGCATGGTCAATCTGTATTCCATTTGTCAGCAGTTGAATCGCGGTATCAATCCTGTTCGAGATGGCATAAAGATATGCCAGGTTCTTCATTGCATTGATATTTTTTTGGTTAACTGCTAATGAACTGTTAAACATATTAATGGCCTTTTCGGAATCTCCTTTTCTCAGGCACGCAAAACCAATTTTATCCATAAACAGGTAATTGACCGAATCCTGTTCATAAAACCTTTCGTATATTTTTATGGATTCATCATATTTTCCTTCCTGCATATAAATGCTTGTAAGGTAATATGCATATGTCCAGTTCATAGAGTCGGCAGAACAAAGCTCCAGAAGTATTGGTTTGGCCTGGTTATTCTTTCCTTTGTTGTAAAAGCTTTTAGCAACAGTAAAATTGTAATTATTGTTTTCAGGTGAAATGGCTGATGCCTTTAAAAAACAATCAAATGATTTATCATCCGATAAAAGGTTCTGGTAGGCGAGCCCCAGTTTGTAATATACTTCAGAATCAAGGGAGTCGACAGCAAGAATTTTTATACAGGTGTCAATTACTTTTTTGAAATCACCCCTGATAAGCATCATATCAATCTTGGAATTGTCAGGTTTGTTCTGAGCCTGGACAGGACGTGAAACAACTAAAATAACGAGGAGGAATGTTAATATAATCCTTTTCATGATTAATAATTTATTCGTGATTATGCTAAAATACTTCAATCAATCTCTTAAGTCTTTAATGTCAGATCGGGAATTCATTATAAAAATATAACGAATAAATTAGTTATACAACAAATTATCTAAGAATTTCTTTCAACCAGTATAGGCACAGATCAGGCCATGCGGATTGGGTTCCCTTATTAATTGCCAGTCCATATCCATGACCTCCTTTCTGAAAAACATGTAGTTCAGCTGGTATATTGTTTTTTACTAAACCCTCGAAATATACGATACTGTTTTTAACTGGAACAACCTTATCATCAGCTGAGTGAACCAGGAATGCCGGAGGAGTATTATCAGTTATCAGGAGTTCATTTGAAAAATGTTTGACAGCTTCATCGGAAGGATTATCGCCAATAAGGTTTTTCCTGGATCCTGAATGCGTAAACGAGGAATCAAAAGAAATTACCGGATAAATAAGCAACGAAAAATCCGGCCGGGCGCTAGTTGTATCTTTTACTTCATAAACTTTCTCAGCATAATGGGTCGACAGGGTTGAGGCAAGATGACCACCGGCCGAGAATCCGATAACACCAACTTTCCGGGGATCGATTTTCCATTCTGAAGCTTTCCTGCGAATAATTCTCATAGCTTCCTGGGCATCCTGAAGCGGCCCGACAGATTTATCCTTCATGATCAGGTCGGAAGGGAGCCGGTATTTTAATATAATTCCGGCAATACCATTGTCATTTAACCACCTTGCAATAGCAAATCCTTCATGATCGAATGAGAGAACACCATATCCTCCTCCGGGGCATATAAGGACTGCTGCCCCAGTCGCTTTCTCAACCGCAGGGAGAAAAACTGTAATTGAAGGATCTGTAACTTTTTCATATCGCGACACCCGCTCATTCGTCACCATGGATTTTTCAAAATAATTTATGTTTATAATTGATCCGGGTATTCCGTCCGGCCAGATCTTCAGGACGTTATTCTGGGCATTAGCGCTGATCATTAAAATGCTAAAGGAAAGAATTGAAACAATTAATTTTATTGGTTTCATAACTATTGTTTTAATATTTAATATTTATTTTATTTAATCCCGGTTTGAGTTTTAAACTTACTTTCCCGGCAGCAGAAATAAAATCACACTGCATATTTGCAGGAATTGTTATTGTGTATTCTTTTGATATCCCTTTATCAGTATATTCAGCATAGATATTTCCACGAATAGTAGGTACAGATATTTTGCTGTATTTAAGGTTACTGAATTGTGGTTTTATGATTGCTTTTGCATAACCTGGTTCAACCGGTCCGATTCCCCAAAGGAAACGTGGAATTATATTTGAAGGAACGGCTCCCCATGCATGATTCCAGTCAGAGTTGGGCTTATATTTCATATCCCAGGCTTCCATGGTAATGGTCGATCCGGTTTTGATCATATTCCACCAGCTCCTGTCATTGACAGAAGTCAATAGGCTGAATGCATAATCTTCTTCTCCTGCGTTGTACAAACCTTCAAGAAGATATTGAGCTCCATATACGCTGCATGCCATACCTCTGGACTTTATAAAATCTATAACCGTTTTTTTGTTTTCTTCAGGAACCAGTCCAAAAGTAAGAGCCATCATGTTTGCATGTAACGAAGAATGTTTCGATGATTCTCCATCCACATAAATCCCCGTGGCCGTGTTGAAGAATAGATTGTTGAATGTCTTTTTAACTCTGGAAGATAAATTCTGATAGAAAACCGAGTCTTCTTTTTTACCAAGAACTCCTGCGAGTTCTGACATTAATTTCAGGCCATGGTAGTAAAAAGCATTGACAACCGTATTGATCTTAACCATCTCATAACCATCTCTTTCTCCGGCATTTGTGGCAAGTTTCCAACCTGTGTCTTTCTGCGAAGGGGGCCAGTCAATTATATCTCTGAGGCGTTCATTCGCATTAGAAAACCCTAGCTTTTTCATTATATCGTCACTGCAATTTACTGAACTGATAAGACCATCTTCCCTTGCAAGTACGAAGAGTGTTTTGTATTTAAGTTCTTCCCAATATTTTTTAACCGACTCAATATTGCCGGTGTACATGTAATCATTATAAAACATCGGAACAGTTTGCAAAATCCATTCGGTCGGCCATGTAGGGTGATTTATAAAGTATTCATTTGTCAGGCGTGCCATGGAATATTCCCGGTCGGTATAATAGTGTCCCAGTTGATTAATATATGCATCGGCTTCGTAAGGAATTCTCTCTCTGTCCCCATCAATATATAAACCTGCAAAGGAGGTGACTTTAATGCTGTATTTGCACATATCCCAGACTTTATTAAGGATCGTATCGGAGCTGGTAAATGAACTCGTGCTGTCATTGAAGAAATAACAATATGTTTTCTGAGCGATATCAGATGCTTTCAAATTGAAATGGCAGTTATTCAGCTCGCAATAACGAAATGGAATAATAACTCCGAAAGAATCAGGAAGATGTATTGCGGTTTGCCCGGTGTTTCTTTTATCTGGTGGAAGATCGGGCATGTATGTTTTAATTCCTTGTTTAACCGGGAGCAGTATTTTCTGATAACGAATTGTCCCGCCAGGATTCCTGTCAATCTGATTGGAGTTTGATAGTTTTTCACCGAGATGAACGATAATAGTATCGTTTGCCTTTGGCTCAAGTTTTAGGATAAAAGTCCCGAAAGCATCCTTTCCAAAATCAATAAAATAGCTGTCGTCTGAAAGTTTAATAATCTTTTCAGGATTAATTAACTGCGACTGAAACTTATTAGGCGTAGTTGAATACATAGAAGGATTGCCTGTTGTAAAAGACTGAATATATGAATATTCCGTTGGTTTACTCATTCTATTCCATACCCTTACCTTCCAGAAATAAGTTGTATTGGCTGAAAGTGTATTTCCTCTGTATTCAACCTCGGAGGAGATTGAACCGTTTATTCTCTTACTGTCCCAGATATCAGGGTAGTTTTTTTCAAGTCTTTCCCTGGTTGTGGCAACGAGGATCTGGTAAGCAGTCTGGACTTCAGCGTCCCGGTGTACGATCCAGCTGAACTCCGGATTCAGATCAAGTATTTTGATTTTCCCGGGTTCCCTGATAAACTCGACCATTAATCCCGACGGCGAATCCGGCAGGGATTTTTTTGCTCCTGTGAACAGGAATAAGATTAATATCGGTAACCAGAGTTTTTTCATTTAAAATTTGGGACAAATTATCTTAATTGTTTACCCTCACGACTTTTAGTTCATGGGGTTTGAAATTGATAATTTCATCTGCACTTAAAATTACTGCTTCAGCAGTTGAAGGATTTAATAACTGACATTTGCCAGTTACAGGAATTAAAAGCTTAGTAGATACATCCGTTTCTCCTTCATTAAAAACCATATAGTAATGATCACTCCCTTTCACTACATGCCTGTATCTTATATTCTCTGAAGGCGTGGTAAGAGTAAGATCGGGTGAAATTTTATTTTCAATTGCTCTGATAAGATCATCCGGTGTCTGATAGACTACGGCTCCTTTAAACGGTGAAGAAAAACCCGAGTTTTCATTTATAATTAGCCGGCCGCTCATAGCAAGTTTTTCCAATAATGGTATTGCTTTTTGTGGCAAGTTTGAGAGGGTGTCGATAATTATTGCTCCGTAATTCATTCCGGCAATATGGACCCCTTCTGAATCAACTTTTGCATCTTCCAGAAGATGTCTCAGTTCCAGGTAGTTGAAATCACGCTGGTGCTGATAGCAGGTTTTTGCTGATTTATCCGGAAGAAAAGAAGCTTCACATAGTATTGCCACATTACATATCTGTTTTGAATCTGTATTGATCCAGCTAAGCCGGCGACAGGCATCGGCATATTGTTTATATTTGCTCCACCAAGTGGCATTTGGACCGACATCAGGCGGTCGCTCATCAAACCGCGGGCCTCGGATGGAATAAAAAAAGGCATGAGGTATTAAAAAGTTCTGTCCCCTGACAAGGCACCAATCAGCCAACCACTCCATTTCGTCGAATGTCAGATTATGTCCATATGCACCATAAAGCTCATTTGCATTACGACGCAGGCCAAGATGAATCATAGCACTTGAAGCGCATTTTGCCATTGTCGAATGTTGTCCCTCAAGAGCCTTTGTCCCGGGTTCAACATATCTCCAGACAAGATCCTGTCCCGGGATCTGGAAATATCGCTCAGCACCTATATCCATTGACCCAGCAGGGTGCCCCATCAGGGAGATCCTGTGTTCCCTGCACCAACTTCCCAACCGTTTGTAATAATTCTCTTCCAGACATATATTAATCGCGCTGTTATAATCTATCCGGTGCTTTTTTGAATCCGGGTTATCATTATACCAGAGATCTGCAAGAAAAGGAGTTATATCATAGCCCAGAATCTGTTTTATCTGTGAAAGGAGGGAAGCATTTCCCGGAACAATGCCCCGGGCAATCCCACGTCCAAGTGGAGATGGTTCATCAGTAAATATTCCGAGAACAGTTGTTCTGAAATATTTGCCAAACTCCTTCGCATAGCGGTCATACACAAGTTCCATGAAACTGGTAACTGCATCAGGATTAAGAATATCGCCGGCGGGAGGAGTCTCTTCTTTTATCTTACTACTTCCCTCGCCGATATAGTGAAGGCCTCTGATATTTCCTCCTGATGGCTGATCAACAACGGCTACACGTTCGCCTGCAGGTCTGTTTATAATAGTAATTAATTTCCCCCCTTCAGGAAGTTTCACTGTTTCACCTGGTTTGAGGTCAATTTTGACCAGGCCGCGTGCAGCGTGTTCTGGATTTCGGGCAACAACCTGTCCGCTTGAAGAACCTGATGGATACATTCCTTCATCATACAGAACAACATACATCTTTCGCCGTGAAGCTTCATTTATGGCCACATTCATGGAATGGATCATTTCAGGAGATAACCATTTCACATTTTCTGGCAAACCTATCCGCGGGTGAATGACAAATCCATAAACACCATGTGCCTCGAAATCAGCTATCTGCCGGATAATCTCTTCATCTTTTAAAGTATCATTCCAGAACCAGAAAGGCATTATTGAGAATTCATGAGGAGGATTAACGAAATCTTTGGGAAGATCCTGGGAAGCTATGATTCTGGTAAATGACAGACTAAATAAAACCGCAAGCAGTATAGACCTTATAAGCAATTTCATAAGTAAGAAGTTTTTAAGGTTTTCAAAAAAGATTAAGGTTATTTTATGAAAATCAGTGTGTTATGGTATTCTTTGGAAACCAGGGCAAAAATGCACTGGTTTTTTCTATGTATTCTTTGTATTGAGGTTTCTTTTCTTTCAGGCTTTTTTCCAGGAGGGCTACACCGGATACTTTTATGATTAATGCCGTCATAAGGAGCGATCCGAGAACAGGGAGATAACTTCCGGAAGCCAGACATAGAAATCCATATCCCCACCATACACATGAATCTCCAAAATAATTAGGATGGCGGGTATAACGCCAGAATCCTTTATCCATCACCTTCCCTTTATTTGCAGGATCAGCTTTGAAATGAGCAAGCTGAAAGTCTCCACCGGCTTCAAAACAAAGGCCAATAAACCAGAGGATAATTCCTATATAATCGAGAATCCCTAATGAATTATTTAGTCTGTAATATTGTCCACCCAGCAAGGGGGCGGAAATGAGCCACATAAGAATTCCCTGAAGAAGGAAAGTCTGAAAAAAGCTTATCCACCAATATCTATTCTCTCCATAATTTTTTCGGAACTGTTTGTATCTGAAGTCTTCCCCTTTCCCAAGATTCCGCCATGCCAGATAGAAAGATAAACGCAAACCCCAGATTGATACAAGAATAACCAGAATGAGTTTCCTTGGCTCAAATCCATCTGTTTTCAGAAAATAGAATCCGGCAGCTAAAACAAATCCTAAACCCCAGAACAGATCAACAATACTTACATTTTTGACTATGACGCTTACAATCCATAAAAAGGACATCAGAATCATTATAACCAGAAAACCGTGAATAAAGATCTGGAAGTAACTCATACAAATGAGGTTTAGTCATAAAGAAGGGCCACAGCTGCAGCTCCGATACCGGCATTAGCTCCTATAATCGGAGAAATATTTACAATTGAAACAGGTTTCTTTTTGGCAAGGAGCTCCATTTTTTCAGAATACCATTCTGCTGCTTCATTATTATTTGCATGCAGGACAATGTAATTCCATATAGTATTTTCCTTACATAATTTACGGATATGTCCCATTACCTTCTCCATGTTGGCTTTCTGACTGAAAGCTTTGTCGAGTACTATTGCTTTTCCTGATTCGTCAATCGATACAACCGGATTAATATTCAGTATCCGTGCAATCAATCCTTTTGCAGCAGAAAGTCGTCCACCCCTGATCAGATATTTTATATCTCTAACGCTTACGAAGATACGTACATTCTTAACCCATTTTTCTGACATTTCAACAATCTGGTCGTGAGAGAATCCGATCTCAATAGCCTGAGCTGCTCTCAGGATTATCAGCCCCAGTGCTCCGGAGAGATTTTTAGAATTTATTACCGAAATTGGTTTGTTGAATTCTTTGCTTATTGCCAGTGCTGCCTTCTGACTGCTGTTAAATGTACCGCTTAACTTTTCACTTAGATGAATAGCTATTATTGAATCATAATGAGAAGCCAGATGAGAATAGAGGTTTGTAAAGCTCTTCTCATTCACCTGTGAAGATTTGGGATAGTCTTTATTCTCTTGTAAAAGGGAATAAAATTGCTCCGGTTGAATTGTGATTTTATCGAGATAATGATTCTCCCCGAAATTAATATTGATCGGTAACATATTTATCTGGTAATTATCGATTATATTCTGGCCAAGGTCACATGTTGAATCCGTAACCAGTGCTATTTTCCATTTTCTGTTATAGACCACATCACTTTGCCTGATCATATCATCGGCTTTCTGGAATGCGAGAGTACCCGTATTTCTAATTTCTTTGAAAAGTTCGGCCGGAGTATTTGTATGCAAATGCAACCGACGCATCTTATCAGAGCCTGCAATAACAATGGAATTTCCATATTTTTCCAGTACAGCCAACAATGATTTGTTATCAATGGAACTATTTTTAATCAGCGCCTCGGTGCAATATCTGAATTCAACTTTCTCGGGGATAGCCTCTTCTAACTTTTCAAATAGTGAAGTTTCAGCTTTAACCTGAATCAGTTCCTTCAGGTTTCGATTTGTAATAAAATCAATAATGCCTTCAACAAAAAACACGAACCCCCGTGCCCCGGCATCAACAACATTTGCTTTTGTCAGCACAGCGAGTTTAGTTTTGGTAGCTATCAGCGATTTATGCAGGACATCAAAAGAGCTGATAAAAAGCTGGTTAAAGTCAGTTATCCTGTTTCTGTTGTCGTAGATATAATTTGCCCAGTCTTTGATCACGGTAAGCATCGTTCCTTCAACAGGATTTGCTACTGCATCATATATATACCGTACAGAATTTTTGATGCTTTCGGCAAATTGTTTTATGGTTATAGTTTTATAATTACCGGTTTCAGTGCTCATTCCATAAAGGAATTGTGCAAAAATTATTCCTGAATTTCCGCGGGCATTAACAAGTGTCGTCTCAGCAATCCTGTCAGCCGTTATTTTATACGAGCGGTGAGGGTGAAGAGAATCCACTACCCCCCGGATAGTGGAAGCCAGATTGGTCCCGGTATCACCATCATTTACAGGGAATACATTGATTTTATTAAGCTCAACCTGATGTTCAATTACTTTTCTGGCGCCGGCAATAAAAGTATAATACAGTCGTCGGCCATCCATTTCATTTACCGGTACCAGGGTCTCTAATGCCATACAGTGCTAGTTTACAATTGTTTTGCAAAGGTAATAATTATAACTTTTGTATAACAAATGATGATATATTATATAAGACAGACTGACAGGCTAAATGTTTATTTTTTCTACTGATAGACTCTTACATAATCTACTTCGTATTTTATAGGAAACAGTGTTTTTGCGGGATCACCCCCGTTTGAACCAAGTGCGAGGTTTAAAAGAAGATAATGCGGTTGAAGGAACGGGTTGAAGCCATCAGGATTGACTGTAAGATTAAGCTGGATTGTATTCAGTAACTGATCATCCAAAAACAGATTAATGGAATCCTTATTCCAGTCCATACGCCAGATATGGAATTTTTTTGTCCAATCCTTGTCTTTCGCAGTGAAATCCGAAAGGGGTTTTTTCAGATCGTCCCATTTTGCTACTCCACGCTGACTTGTTCCCCAGGCAAAGTTGGCCAGGATAGTTGGAATACCTTTAACCCGATAAAACTCCATAATATCAATCTCCCCGCCGGAAGGCCATCCGCCGGAAATACCCAGGGTCCATATGGCAGGCCATGAACCGCAGGCCGTATCTATTCTTGCACGAACTTCAAATCGCCCGAATTGCCATTGTCTTAATCCGCGGGTCTGAATGCTGGCTGAAGTATACTCAGCATATTCACGTCCTGATTTCCAGTTTGCACTTCCGGTATCAGAATCCGGGTTTTTTACCTTTTCATGTTTTCCTTCTATAATCAGTAGTCCATTTGCACAATTTGCATTTTCAGGCTGATACCATTGCAACTCCTGATTTCTTACAACTCCGTTTTCATAAATCCAATTGACAGATTCAGGTTTCCCGGTATTGTTGAATTCATCATTCCAGACAAGTTTCATTCCTGGTATTTCTTCAGGATTTTTAAAATCGGGTATAAATGGATCCGTTTGTTGCGCATAAATAATTCGCAGACAAAAGAGAATTATCATGACGGATAAGAATATTTTTGGATTCATAATCGTTGAAGAATAATAAATCAATTTTGGTTAAAAATTTGATACGCTTATAATTAAGCCCAGATATGGTTTTTGGGTATATATCCATGAAGATTTACCTTTATCCAGCAGATTGTCGAAACCAACTGCCAAACCAAGTGACATATTACCAATTGAAATAAAACCTGCAACTCCTTTTTGAAAAACCATCGCATCATACTGCTGGGTAATTATATTATTGGTGACTGTTGGATTAACAGGAGATGTACCTATACCGGCAAAAATCCCTAAGTCAAAACCTATCTGCCGGATAAATGACATTTCTTCCTGGAGGGGATGAACAGAGGATGCTACCTTATAAAAATCCTTTCTGAAACCCATGTATACTGCAAAATTTAAATCAGCACTAAACTGGCCCGGAACATCATCTCTTGGATGCCTGTATTTAAATAAAATAGAGGTCAAGTCAACATCGACCGAATTATTTATAAAGCAACTTTTGTAAAAATGGTTGTCCGTTTTTATTCTGCTGATCCTTGTCCCCATGCCGGAGGACGCATTTGGAAATTCTTTTTTCCCATCAACGATAACAGGATAAACGACAATCGAATCTTCAATAACATTCGTGTAAACGCGGGAAGGGGCAGATCCCGGGGTTTTTAGCTTATAAAAACCTGAGTCAAAATCGTGACGCGCAATTTTGCCGACAGAAACACAACCGGATAACATTAAGATCACTAATACGAAGAGTGAAAGTATTTTTATTTTCATCCCGGGTTTTTAAGAAAAAGTTTTGAAAGAAAAAGACTCTTAAAGATACAAATAGATTACATTTTTAACCACATTATTTTGCCCTTCGGCGGGGAGTTCAATGAAGACAATAATTATAATGTTTTCCCTTTGTGTTACTTCGTGTAAGACTTTGTAGTTATTTGTTTATGAGATATTTTTTTAATTTACAGCCCTTTAAAGACCTGATTCCTTCTGCAACTGATGTTGAATTTATAATTGCACCTGCTTCAGTTGTATGAGTATGATCAGTGAGGAAGAGTTTAGTTTTTACATTTTCTTCACCCATAGCTTCATATTTTGTGGCGATTATCTCATTAAGATTTATGTAAAATGCTTTTTCATTTATTGCAGATTCCTCAGCCCACTTCGCATAATCCGCCGATGATCTGACAACCTTCCCGTTTTCCCATATGTTTCTCGGTATGAGAGAACAAACAATTGGAGTAGCGCCTTTTGCCTTGCTGTCTGCAATATATTTTCGAATATACCAGCCATAAGAGTGAACGATCTCATGCTTTTTGGTGATCATATTATCAATTTCTTCTGTTTCTTCACCGGTTCCTTTAATTGTCCCCCTGGCCCTGATGGTATCATTTACAGCTCCTGCATCATTATGTCCAAACTGCATAATTACATAATCGCCTGGTTTCACTTTTGCAAGTACTTTGTCCCACAATCCTTCGGAAATAAATGTACGGCTGCTTCTTCCTCCCAAAGCATTGTTCTTTATAGATATTTTTGTTGTATCAAACTGACGGTACAGATAATCTCCCCAGCCCCATAAGCCACCAGCCCCTTTACCACTTCCGTTTTTTACCGTAGAGTCGCCTATTAACCAGATAGTTGGTTTTACTTTTCTTTCTCCGGTTGTGCCCGATGTTAATAATATGAATGACAATAATAAAATTGAATATCGTATCATGATTTAAATGGATTTGTAAATTACTGAATTTCAAAACTTCATATCAGTTAACTTATTAATTTTTTTATCTGGCAATGTTCCGCATTTTATTATAGTGAAATCGGAAACATTCCTTAAAATAAAAGTTGGAAGTCCCTCAGCATGAGGAGCCCTCACATTCATTAACAAAGCACCCTTTACATCTTCCAGAATAAACGGAGGACGATAATCCTCATTTTCAAGTTTCAATTCGATGTTTGTAAGGGTAATGTTTTTTGCATGGCGAATATAAAAGCCGTAAGCAGGTATTTTTCCGAATTCCTGCGGGTCGGGATATGCATTTTCTTTTTCAGGGACTGCGATAGCACCCTGTTCCTTTGGAGCTCCTCCTTTTACAAGGATTGTAATATTGTCCATTTTTACATCTTCAATATCATATCCGGGTATCCCGAAGAGGAGTGAAGCATAATCAGGATTTGCTCCATAAGCAACAACATTGCTGATGTTTATTCTTCTGAGTTTCCCGACAGGGATTCCTTCCGGACCTCTCATACGGGAACCAATGCGTAAAAAGAATGGCGCGCCCATAACATCGCGCATTGTGATATTTGAAACGGAAATGTCTTCCAATATTCCACCATCAACAGTTTCCAGGGCCAGGCCGCGGCAAAATTCAAATGTGCAATTGGAAATTGTAATATTTCTGAATCCTCCGTTAGATTCGGTACCGAATTTTATCCTTCCTGTAACAACACCCCTGTCAGGTACCTTGGCTGCATTTTCACGTTTATAAGTTCCGTTCAGGAATGTCCCAATATCAAAACCACTTACAGAACAGTTAGTTATTGTCACATCTTCGGTAAAGCATGGATAGCCCAATGCGTATGAACTTTTCAGAACTATTGCGTCATCGAACGGTGAATTTACGCTGCAATTTGATATATGAACATGCCGGCAACAGTCAATGTCAAATCCATCACGATTGGTATCCAGTTTAATATTGTCGATTGTCATGTTATCTACACCAGTCGCTAGCAGGCAAAAATGTCCTCCTGTCAGAATCGAAATATCTTTTAATATTACATTGCGGCATAACTTCAAAGCTATGGCTTTATTAGCAATACCTTCTTTAGTATTACCCGATCGGGTAAGCCCTTTCCCGTAGATCATTCCATGACCAATAATTGAGATATTCTGTAAATTTTCACCCCAGATAAGGCTGTTGTGCCAGTGACTATGTCCAAAATCCTGATACTTATCCCATGCATTTGGTTCTGGAGAATCATATCCTCCCTTTCCCTGACTTGGATCAGCTGCAATCAATACTGCTCCGTTATCGAGAAAAAGGGTGATATTGCTTTTTAACCTGATTGAGAAACTAAGATATTTACCGGCCGGGAAATATACGGTACCTCCTCCATTTGCAGATGCTTCATCAATTGTTTTGTTAATTGCTTCTGTGTCGAAAACAGCACTGTCACCTTTTGCTCCGAAATCTTTTACGTTGAAAAAAGTGCCGGATGTCTTTGATACTTCTTTGGCCGTTTGCTGATCAGGAACAATTGCAATATTCTGTAATCCGGAAAGGATTTTCTCACTGACCTGAAAAATCGTACCATGTCTTACACCTTCAGGAAAAATAATTTTATCTGAAATATCCTGCCACTTGATGAGGTCTTTGGATGTAACCGCACCCATTTTCTTTTCAGTATACTTATCGAAATAAACATACCAGGTGTTATTTATTTTCACTGAAGTAGGCCCTTCAGCCCAGTATTTTCCTGTTATCGGTTCTGAGGGAACGGAATAGGGCCCATAGAGGCTGTTTGAAAATGTTACCCTTATGTTTTTCTGAGGAGGAGTTCGGGTTTCATCTTTAATAAACATTACATATTTTTTCCCGTTCTCAATTATTGTAGCATCAATTGCATTAAATCCCTTATCGTAGAACAGTTTTGTTTCTGAAAAAGATTTGAAGTCTTTTGTTGTAACATAATAGATCCTGTGATTATAACTGTCATCGCCAACTTTTTCGGTCCCGGGAAATCGTCCGGGAATAGTTGTAGCCCATATGATAAGGAATTGCTTATTCTTTTTGTCATAATTTATTTCAGGGGCCCAGCAGTTCCGGGCTGCCGGTTCTTTCTCCATTACCATAATATATTTCTGTTCCGACCAGTTAACAAGATCTTTGGATGAAGCATAACCGATACCTCTTTCGGTCCAGCCTGCGGTCCATACCATATGAAATGTACCATCATCTGTCTGAATGATGCATGGATCGCGCATCAGTTTTGAAATGCCAACTTTCGGAGTCAGAAAAGTTTTATCATTATTGAGCGCTGTAAAATTCAGCCCGTTCCGGCTATAAGCCAGGTGCAGTCCATCTTCCCCATTGCCTTTAAAATATGAGAACAGATAGGCCTTATCTTTCTCAGTAGCAAAGCCTGCCAATGGTAAAATCAGAAGAAAATAAAGAATGAGTTTTTTCATTTATTTCAGGAATTATTTTAAGTGATACTTTGAGTTTTACTTCGTGATCCCCTTCCGTTGTCAGGGCAGGCTTTTGTGGTTGAGTAAATCAGTCTAATCTGAAATTCATAATTGCATTATATACTCTATCCCTTGTTTCATCAGGGGTTGGAGTAAGCTCTTCAGTTGTGAATTTACTATTTTTAAGGTCAATTCTCTCAAAAACCATGAGGTACAGGTCAAAAATTATCTCAAGGCTCAATTGATACCCGGGTTCCAGCTGGGGTCTGATTTCTTTAATAATATCATAGGTCTTGATGCGATATTCGTCAGCCAGTGAATAATAATGTCTTATTAAGTTCCTGAAGTTATTGTTCACCGGTCTGCCTTCTGCGAATTCACGCATATTTTTTCTGGTAAGACCATTTTTAACCATGAGGTCATCTGCAAAATAGCTGAGGTTGGTTAACTGATCTTTTTGAAAATCGCGGATAATATGAACCAGATAACTGAAGATAGCACAGGGTGTAGCGGCCCATTTTACATCAAAAGGCGGATTTTCATATTGTCCGTTAACTTTCATAAGTCCGTTCAGATGAACAAATATTGAAGCAGGGGCAACAGATGCTCCCCCTGCGTATTCAAGAAATGCATCCATTGTCGGAAAGCCGTCATTGTTAATATCATAGATCATTGATTTGGCAAACGCTTCCATTGGCCATAAGGGGATCCTGAATTTCTCAATGGTCTCAATAAGCTCTTTCTGAAGCGGGTTGCACTCCTTTGAGATTATTATCATCTTAAGCCATTCATTGACATTAGCTATAAATTCTTTCCTGTCAACAGGCTCAATCAATTTGCTTTTTACCTTGTGGTTATCGATCAGATCATCGATAGCACGCATGAATTTATAACAGTTTTTTGCCGCACAAAACCTTTCATTATCCCAGAAATTGGCAGCAATAAGAATATTAGGTATTCCATTGCCAGGGTGTGTACTTCCCCCTACAAAGTAAAGATTTTTATAGCGACTGTGCTGATTATGAGGGCGAAAATAGCCCATCTGGAGAATATTATGAGCAAGACTTCCAAACACAGATCCTCTTGAAATATTGCAGGCGCTTTCCCAGTTTTCAGGAGTGTAGCAAATTTCAAATTTAATGTGTTCTTCAATATCTTCCATCCCAAGCTGTTTAAGACGTTGAATAATCGCATAACGCGTTTTCTTTTTCAAATCGTCCCAGTCCTGTTTTTTATTCTTATCAACATGTCCGGCACCAACTATAAATGATAGTGTATCCTGATTCTCAGGCGCAGCACTGGCGTCGGTTCTGACAGGAGCATGAACATAAAAGCTGGGATGATTACTGACCGATTTATCTTTAAAGATAGAGTTTAGGCCGTAGCGGAATCCGTCCGAAAGAAAAACACTATGATGTCCGAGCTGTGGATAAACCTTATCAAGCCCCCAATGGTAGCATATAGCGGAACACGAATACTTCAACCTGTCAAGTCTCCGGGATTTTCCTTTATCAGGTAATAATTTGCGATATACATAAGGCAGATCAGCATTAGCTACAATAATATCAGCCTTTATTTCGGATCCGTCTTCGAGGATAACACTCTCCGCCTTTTTTCCTGCAACATGGATTTTTTTTGCGGGCATGTTGTAATGAAACCGGACGCCTGCTGATTGTGCCGCTGAAACTAAATTTTCTACGATGGTGTACATCCCTCCCTTTGGGAAGAATGACCCTTCAGTGAGTTCCGCTGCCGGA
>Ga0209539_1000864_pt1 | contig 16969 bp, 15 predicted proteins | sample BarGraNGADG00312_2_FD_184499 | JGI IMG/M metagenome (GOLD analysis project Ga0209539, IMG submission 184499) | Arctic peat soil microbial communities from Barrow, Alaska - Barrow Graham LP Ref core NGADG0011-312 (SPAdes) (version 2) | ecosystem: Environmental > Terrestrial > Soil > Wetlands >... | reverse complement strand
AATAGATAACTCATAGTTCTCAGTAGAGTTTATATCGAGCGTCTCGTCAAAGAGTTCAATGTTCGGTGCTTTCAGAGTAGGTCGGTTTTTATTAACAAGAAGATTGTTTAAGTTTACAAACAAAATTATAAAAAAAATCCATGCAGCAATTTAAGTTGCCTGCAAATAGCGATGCGCGATACTATTATATATAATCAGTTGTGTAAAAACCTGGGAAATATTCCCACTGACGATCAGTCTTATGCACTAAAGAAAATTGCCGGATATATCTGCGATAATAATAATGATGTAATTTTTCTGATGACCGGATATGCCGGTACGGGTAAGACAAGTGTTATCAGTTCAATAGTTAAAACCCTGGATCTCCTGAGGATGAAGTCTGTCTTGCTGGCTCCGACAGGAAGAGCTGCAAAAGTGCTTTCTTCTTATTCCGGACGACAGGCATTTACTATTCATAAAAAGATTTACAGACAGAAATCTTCAAAGGACGGAGTGGGCAATTTTTCACTTGACAGGAATCTGCACAAGGATACTTTTTTTATAGTCGACGAAGCCTCAATGGTATCAAACAGTTCAGGTGATTCATCTTTATTCGGAAGCGGCAGATTGCTTGACGATCTGATTGAGTACGTATATTCAGGAACAGAGTGCAAACTTATTATCGTAGGGGATACTGCTCAGCTTCCGCCTGTCGGGTCAACTGTCAGTCCGGCGCTGGATGCTGAGGCTCTTGGACGATATGGATTCGGACTTATCTCCTGCGAGCTGAAAAGGGTAGTCCGGCAGAGTGAGACTTCCGGAGTACTGATGAATGCTACCCGTCTGCGGTTACAGGTTGCTGAAAATGATCTGGTTCACCCGTCAATAGATTGCATTAACTTTAAGGATACAATCAGAATAACAGGCGATGAACTTATTGATGAGATTTCCGTTGCATACGGAACATGCGGGATGGAAGGGACGATTATTGTGGTAAATTCCAATAAGCAGGCCAACCGTTATAACCAGGGTATCAGGAACCAGATATTCTTCAGGGAAGAGGAGATAAGCACCGGCGATATGGTAATGGTTGTCAAAAATAACTATTCTCTTATAGAAGAAGGGGAGGATGGAGCCGGGTTTATTGCTAATGGAGATATAGCAGAGGTTAGAAAAATTAAAAGATATGAGGAGAAATACGGATTCCATTTTGCGGATATGGTTCTGAAATTTCCCGATTATAATCTTGAAGTAGATGCAAAGGTTATGCTGGATGTTTTACATCTCGACACTCCTGCCTTGCCATCGGATAAAAACAAGGAGTTGTATCAGAACATACTTGCTGATTATCTTCATCTTAAATCCAGAAAGAACCAATTTGATGCTGTGAAAAAAGATCCTTACTTCAATGCGCTTCAAATCAAGTTTGCCTATGCTGTCACATGTCATAAGGCACAGGGCGGACAGTGGGAGAGGGTGTTTATCGATCAGGGGATGTTTAACAGGAACGAAATCACCATGGATTATCTGCGATGGTTCTATACTGCATTAACACGAGCTACGGATAAAGTGTACCTGGTAAATTTTGCAAATGATTTCTTTAATCCCCGATAATTTTGACCAATACTCGTTTATTCCGTTTTCCGTCAAACTCCCCATAAAAAATCTGTTCCCAGGGACCGAAATCGAGTCGCCCGTTGGTGATAGCCACAACAACTTCTCTTCCCATAATAGTTCTTTTAAGATGAGCATCGGCATTATCTTCGTAACCATTGTGCTGATATTGTGAATATGGCTTTTCGGGTGCGAGTTTTTCCAGCCATATATCAAAATCGTGATGAAGTCCTGACTCATCGTCATTTATAAATATACTCGATGAGATATGCATAGAATTTACGAGACAAAGGCCTTCCTTTATACCACTTTCAAAAATACATTTTTCAACCTGCGGAGTAATATTTAAGAATGCCCGGCGGGTTGAAATCTCAAACCAAAGTTCTTTTCTGTACGATTTCATAATTATGAGGATTTCGAAAAAGAATTTACCACGGAGTTACACTGGGTTTTCACGGAGTAACACCATGAAGAACTAAATTCTCTTACTCTGTGTAACTCTGTGTAACTCTGTGTAACTCTGTGTAACTCCGTGCTTAACTCTGTGTAACTCCGTGTTTAACTCCATATAACTCCGTGGTTAAGAAGATCTATAATAATTTCATATCTTTAATAATATCACGGATCCTTTTATCGAGAATTTTTTCATTTTCTTCAAATTTATCTGCAGAAACCAACTTGGTATTCACGCTGAAATAGAATTTAATTTTAGGTTCAGTTCCCGATGGTCTTACAGAAATTTTTGATCCATCTTCGAGGAAAAATTGAAGAACATCTGATTTAATCAGATCGAGTGGTGTTTTTGAACCAGACTGAAGATCGTGTGAAATCTGTAATTCGAAGTCGTTGATTTTTATTACTCTGCTGTTGTTGATCTTTTCCGGCGGGTTGTTTCTGTATTCCGTCATCATTGCTTTTATCTCACCTGCACCCTCTTTCCCTTTCCTGACAATATTTATAAGCTTCTCCATATAAAAACCATATTCAACATATATATCGAGCAGAAGATCAAAAAGTGTTTTTCCATTGCTCTTAGCCCATGCAGCAGCTTCTGCAACCAGAGCACAGGAAGCAACAGCATCTTTATCCCTCACATAGTCGCCGGGTAGAAACCCATAGCTCTCTTCTCCTCCTCCTATATACTTTCTGGTACCTTCATTCTTTCTTATCAGCTCGGCAAAAAATTTGAATCCTGTTAGCACATCAAAGCACTCAACTTTATATGCTTCTGCAATTTTTTCAATCAGATTTGTTGTAACAATAGTCTTTATAATATATTCATTGCCTTTGTAACGGTTCCTTTCTTTAAACTGAGAAAGTATATACCAAATTAGCAATACACCTGTCTGATTGCCATTTAAAAGAATGAATTTCCCGGTATGGTCTTTTACAGAAATCCCAAGTCTGTCCGCGTCAGGATCAGTGGCCATTACCAGTTCAGCACCTGTTTCAATTGCCTTGCTAATAGCCATCTTAAGCGCATCCGGTTCTTCGGGATTCGGAGATTTTACTGTTGGGAAATTACCATCAATAATATCCTGCTCGGGAACGCTTATGATGTTATTGAATCCAAACATCTTCAGAGCCGGAGGAACCATTTTTATACCTGTACCATGAATAGGAGTATAAACAATCCCAATGTCACTGAATTTCTTAATTATTTCAGGATTAAGGCTCATTTTGAGAACTTCTTTCAGGAAAAGGTCGTCGGTTTCCTTACCAAGAATTTTAATACTCTCTTTTCTTCCGTCGAACTTAATATTGCTTATTGAAGTAATCTTGCGAACTTCATTAATAATCGCTTCATCATGAGGTGCTACAACCTGTCCTCCATCATTCCAATAGGCTTTATACCCGTTGTATTCAGGAGGATTATGCGAGGCTGTTATTACAACTCCACTCTGACATTTGTAATGGCGGATCGCGAAGGAGAGCTCTGGTGTTGGACGTAGTGACTCAAATAGAAACACTTCAAATCCGTTTGCTGAGAAGATATTTGCAGTTGTTTCAGCAAAATAGCGACTGTTGTTTCGACAGTCATAAGCAATGGCTACCCGGATTCCTTTACTCCCGCATTGTTTAATAATATAGTTCGACAAACCCTGTGTTGCCATTCCCAGAGTGTAAATATTCATCCTGTTTGTACCAGCACCCATAATTCCTCTTAATCCACCGGTACCAAATTCGAGATCCTGATAAAATGCGTCAATAAGTTTTTTTTCATCATTTGCCAGCATTTCCTTAACCTCTTTACGGGTCTCATCATTGAATTCACTGCCCAACCAGCTTTGGGCCTTTTTTTTGATTTGATCAATTGATAACATACCTTTAAATTATTTCAAAAGTTTCATACATTTTTTTAGACTTTCGCTCCAGTGCGGGATAGTCAGATTGTAATTATCTTTAATTTTACTTTTATCCATTACTGAGTATACCGGCCGCTGAGCTGCTGACATATAGTCCTTGGTCAGAACAGGATTTATCTGGCAGGTAAGACCAGCTTCCCTGACAATTTCAACAGCAAAATCGTACCACGAGCAAACACCTTCATCTGAATAATTGTAGATACCGGCGTTAAGGGCGATCTGATTTCTGATAACTCCTGAGACAATACTCAGAATAGCTCCGGCCAGATCGTTGGCATAAGTTGGAGTACCTGTCTGGTCAAACACAACTCTCAGCGACTCCTTTTCAGCACCATGTTTGAGAATTGTTTTCACGAAATTATTTCCAAATGATGAATAGAGCCATGATGTTCTTATGATCATTGATCCCTGATGAAGCAAAGCATACTTTTCACCGGCAAGTTTTGATCTGCCATAGGCTGATAAAGGATTTGCCGGCATATTCTCATTACAGGGAACGTTTGAAAGTCCATCGTATACATAATCGGATGAGATATGGATAAACTTGCATTCAGATCCTCTTATCACCTCTGTTATATTATTAACAGCTGTTCCGTTAACAAGCATCGCAACATCGGGTTCGCTCTCAGCCTTATCAACGAGATTATAAGCAGCGCAGTTAATAATCCAGTCGGGCCTGTTTTTTTTAATAAATTCAGAAGTTTCTTCTGCGTTGGCCAGATTCAGAGTGTCGATGTCGGTAAAAATGAAATCGTATCCGTAAAAGTTCTTTGAAACAACTTTCAACTCGTTCCCAAGCTGCCCGTTTGCCCCTGTTATTAAGATTATTGCCATTACAATTTTCTTACTTTATATGATTCTTTAAGTATTGAATATCATTCTATTGCTTGTTTTCCTTCCCCCAAGAAAAGGCTCTAGCTCCTTCCCCACTGGGGGAAGGCAGGGAAGGGGGTTTCAATAATAATAACTAACTCTTCTTTACATAATTTCTTCTTCATTTAGAAATTGTTTTCCACATCCTTGAGATTCGGATGTTTCAAATCTTTATCACTGATTATCGGAGTTGTCGACCCAAGTTTCCAGTTTATATCCAGATCGGGATCATTAACCGAGATGCCCCTCTCACTTTGAGGAGCATAGAAATTATCACATTTGTACTGAATAATTGCTATATCGCTGAGAACTGAAAATCCATGTGCAAAACCCTTTGGTATTAAAACCTGGTCTTTTGTTTCTCCGTCAAGCTCAACTCCAAACCATTGTCCGAATGTTCTGGAGTCCTTGCGTATGTCGAGTGCCACATCAAAAATTTTACCTTCAATAACTCTTATGAGCTTTGACTGAGCGTTGGGTTTTAACTGGTAATGGAGGCCTCTTATTACTCCTTTCGAAGATTTTGATTCATTATCCTGAACCGGAGTAAACACAATGCCTGCACTCTGAAAGACAGACTGATTAAAGTTTTCAAAAAAGTAGCCTCTGCTATCAGTATAGACTGTTGGTTTAATAACCACCAGGCCTTCAAATCCGGTTTCAAAAATCTTCATTCCTAATATCTTATTATTTAATTTCCTCAAACAAATTAAACTCTTCCTCGGCAATTCTTAAAAGGTACTTCCCATACTGACTGTTTTTTATAGGTGCTGCCAATTCCAACAGTTGTTTTTTATTAATAAATCCTCTTTTAAAAGCTATCTCTTCAATGCATGAGGCTTTTAATCCTTGTCTCTGCTCAAGTGTGGCAATAAAGTTAGCTGCCTGCAATAAACTCTCATAAGTACCGGTATCGAGCCATGCCATTCCTCTGCCCATAAGTTTTATTTCAAGCGATCCTTCTTCCAGATAAACCCTGTTAAGATCAGTTATTTCAAGCTCACCTCTTGGAGAAGGTTTGAGGGCTTTTGCTTTTTTCACTACTGAATTATCATAGAAATAGAGCCCTGTAACTGCATAGTTAGATTTTGGTTTAGCAGGTTTCTCCTCGATACTAATAACCTTTTTATCTTTGTCAAATTCAACAACACCATAACGCTCCGGATCAGTAACATAATATCCAAAAACACAAGCCCCTTTATTTAACTGAGCAGTTTTTACAAGAGCCTCTCCAAATCCGTGTCCATAAAATATATTATCGCCAAGAATCATACAAACGGAATCGTTTCCAATAAACTGTTCTCCAAGGATGAATGCTTGTGCCAGACCATCAGGAGATGGCTGTTCTACATAACTGAAAGTCATTCCGAGCGATTTGCCATCTCCCAGAAGATCGCGGAATCCGGGCAGGTCGCGGGGGGTAGAAATTATGAGTATCTCACGAATTCCGGCCAGCATAAGCACCGATAGAGGATAATATATCATCGGCTTGTCATAAACCGGTAACATCTGTTTTGATATTGTGCTTGTTATCGGGTAAAGTCTTGTCCCTGAACCGCCTGCAAGAATTATTCCTTTCATAATCTATATTATTAATGTAACGCAAAATTTTGCGTCGTAAATGCAGAGACGCGATGCATCGCGTCTCTACGTTAATATTGTAATTTTATTATCGTCTGCCGATACCGAAATAAACAAATCCCTGTTTTTTAATTTCGGCAGGATCATAAATATTCCGTCCATCGAAAATAACCCTGCCCTTCATAACGTCTGCCATTTTTTTAAAATCGGGAAGGTGAAACTCCGACCATTCTGTCATGAGAGCCATTGCATCGACACCAATTACTGCCTCGTAAGGATCGGAACAATATTCAATTATATTTCCTAGATGTTTTTTAGTCTCATTCATCGCTGCCGGGTCGTAGGCCTTAATTTTGGCCCCGGCCTTCAAAAGTTTCTCAATAAGTACAAGCGAAGATGCGTCTCTTATATCGTCAGTTTTTGGCTTGAATGATAACCCCCAGATGCCGATTACTTTGTTCTTAAGCTTATTGTTAAAAAAGAGAGACATTTTATTGAAGAGAATGTTCTTCTGGTATTCATTTGCTTTTTCAACTGCCTGAACTACATTAAGCTCGTATCCGTTATCGTGGGCAGTTTTAATTATGGCTTTTACATCTTTCGGGAAACATGATCCACCATAGCCGGTTCCGGGATAGATGAATTTACTTCCGATTCTGGAATCACTGCCTATTCCTTTTCTTACATGGTTTATATCGGCTCCGAGAATATCACAGAGGTTTGCTATTTCATTAATAAAACTAATTCTTGTTGCCAGCATCGCATTTGCAGCATATTTGGTTATCTCTGCTGAAGCTATATCCATGAACAGAATGGGATGATTATTCAGTACGAAAGGCATATACAGCCTTTTCATTATCTCAGCTGTTTTTTCATTATCAATACCGATTACGATTCTTTCAGGTTTCAGAAAATCTTCAACGGCAGCTCCCTCTTTCAGAAACTCGGGGTTGGAAGCCATATCGAACGCCAGGGTAGTTTTTCGTTTATCAAGCTCATTTACAATTGCTTTACGTATCTTTTCAGATGTTCCGACAGGTACGGTACTTTTAGTTACAACTACAATATGATTAGTAAAAACCTGTCCTATCTCTTTTGCTACACCCAAAACGTGTTTAAGATCTGCAGAACCGTCTTCCCCTGGTGGTGTGCCTACTGCAATAAAAATCACCTCTGCACCCACAATTCCTTCTTTTAAATCTGTAGTAAAGAAAAGTCTCTTCTTTTCAACATTCCTTTTTACAATATCTTCAAGTCCGGGTTCATAGATGGGTATAATCCCATTTTTCAGATTTTGAATTTTTTCTGCGTCAACATCGACACAGACTACATTTACGCCACTTTCAGCAAAACAGGCACCTGTAACTAATCCTACATAACCTGAACCTACAACAATAATTTTCATATATAGTAATAGATTTTAATCATTTTTACTTCACAAGTACAAAGATAACATAACAAGTCAAATTTGAAAATATGGGTTGGGGTAAAGGTTGAGGTTAAGGTTGCGCCTTTTCACCTTTGTGCCCTGTTAAATTACACCATATATTATGTCGGATTTAAAAAAAGTCATATCTTTGCAACCAATTTTTTATCAAGATAATGTCTAACTTATTAATTATTAGTTCTTTTAAATTAAAATCATGACTGAAAGCAAGAAAAAAACAACCAAAAGTGAGGTTGTGGAAAAAAGTGAAGCCCCTGAAGTATCTGCAGATAATTCAATGGCTATTGAGTCCAATGAAAATAAAGAAGTTGAGACTGAAGCAGTACCGACAGAAGAAGTAAAGATGGAAGAAATTGTTACACCTGAAGCAGTTGATGTTATTGCAGCAGAATCAGATGTAATAAAGGAAAAAAAACCAAAGAAAGCTCACGCAGTTACCGAACCTGAACCGGTACACGAAATTAAAGCAAAATCTGAGACCAAAAGTGTTGCATCGGCTGAAGATTTTGACTGGGAAAGTTTTGAAACTGAAGAGTTACGTAGTTCCCCAAAGTATAAAGAGTATGAATCTCTTTATGATGAGACACTGTCAACGGTAGCAGTTGATGAAGTTGTCATTGGAACTGTTATTCAGATGACATTGCGTGAAGTAGTAATAAATATCGGCTACAAATCGGAAGGTGTTGTCAGCTTAAACGAATTCAGGTATAACCCTAATCTGAAGGTTGGCGATAAAGTTGAAGTTTATGTAGAAAGCCAGGAAGATAAGAAAGGACAACTTCTTCTTTCGCATAAAAAAGCCCGCGCAATTAATTCATGGGATCGGGTTAATGCATCGCTTGAAAAAGACGAGATCATTACCGGTTACATCAAGTGCCGTACAAAAGGCGGAATGATTGTGGATGTTTTCGGTATCGAAGCATTCCTTCCGGGATCGCAGATCGATGTGAAACCTATTCGCGACTATGATGTTTTCGTGGGAAAAACAATGGAATTCAAGGTTGTTAAGATCAACCAGGAATTCAAGAACGTTGTTGTGTCACATAAAGCTCTTATTGAGGCTGAACTTGAACAGCAGAAAAAAGAGATTATTGCTAAACTTGAAAAAGGACAGGTTCTTGAAGGAACCGTTAAGAATATTACATCGTATGGTGTGTTCATAGATCTTGGTGGAGTTGATGGTCTTATTCACATCACCGATCTTTCATGGGGTAGAGTAAATCACCCGGAAGAGATTGTAAAACTCGATCAGAAACTCAATGTGGTTATTCTCGATTTTGATGATGACAAAAAGAGAATTGCTCTTGGTCTGAAACAGCTTACTTCACATCCATGGGATTCGGTTGATCCAAACATGAATATCGGCGATAAAGTAAAAGGAAAAGTAGTTGTAATGGCTGACTACGGTGCATTTGTTGAAATTGCACCAGGGGTAGAGGGTCTTATACACGTATCTGAAATGTCGTGGTCGCAGCATCTTCGAAGCGCTCAGGAATTCCTGAAAGTAGGCGACGAAATTGACGCTGTTATTCTTACTCTCGACAGGACCGAAAGAAAGATGTCGCTGGGTATCAAACAACTGAAATCTGATCCATGGCAGAAGATTGATGAGAAATATACTGTTGGATCAAAGCACACAGCTAAGGTGAGAAACTTTACCAACTTTGGGGTTTTTGTTGAGATTGAAGAGGGGGTAGACGGACTTATTCATATTTCTGATCTTTCATGGACCAAGAAGATTAAACATCCTGCTGAATTCACAGCTATAGATTCAGAGATTGAGGTAGTTGTTCTTGAAATTGATAAAGAAAACAGACGTCTCAGTCTTGGTCACAAACAGCTTGAAGAGAATCCATGGGATGTATTTGAGAATTTATTCGTACTTGACTCCGTTCATGAAGGTACAGTAGTTGAAGTATTCGACAAAGGCGCTGTAATTGCTCTTCCTTATGGTGTTGAGGGATTTGTAACTCCAAAAAATCTTATTAAAGAAGACGGAATGATTGCAAAAGTTGACGAAAAATTATTATTCAAAGTAATCGAATTTAATAAGTCAGCAAAGAAAATCATAGTTTCTCATAGCAGAGTTTTTGAAGATGAAAAGAAAGCAGCCGAGGTTAAAGTAACAAAATCAGAGCCTTCTTCCACTAAGAAAACAACAAGGAAACCGAAGTCAAGTTCTGAAAAAACAACTCTTGGTGATATCTCTCAGCTTGCTGCTTTGAAAGAAGAAATGGAAGAAAAAGAGAATAAAGCATCTAAGAAATAGAAATATTGCTTAAATTTAGGCTATCAAAAATTAAGAACTATGGATTTCAATATTGAAAGCCGGAATAACAGCACAGTTATTCAGATTCAGTCAGAAAAACTTGACACGCATATTGCACCCGCTCTTAAGTCGGAACTTGTGCTTGTCTCAGGCAAGGGTGAAAAGAATATTATTCTTGACCTTGTTAAATGTCTGTACTGCGACTCTTCTGGTCTGAGTGCTATCCTGGTAGCCAACAGATTATGTAAAAATGCCGGTGGTACATTCGTTCTGTGTGGACTTAATGAAGCAGTTGAACGTCTTATCACGATTTCTCAGCTCGACACCGTCCTCACAATAACAGGAACAGTTGAAGATGCTGAAAAAATGATTTCTTAAAAAAATCGCTTTGCAGAGCGTGATGAAACTGACCGTACTGGGTACAAGTTCTGCATTGCCGACATCAGAAAGATTTCCCTCCGCTCATGTGCTTCAGGTACATGAGCGGTTATTTTTAATAGACTGTGGAGAGGGAACGCAGTTGCAACTCAGAAAAAACAGAATAAGGTTCAGAAGGATAAATCATATCTTCATTAGCCATCTTCATGGCGATCACGTCTTTGGGCTTTATGGTTTGTTGTCGACGTTCAGCCTTATGGGCAGAGAGAACCCTCTTCATCTTTATGCCCCCGAAAGTCTCGGTAATATTATTCATTCTCATTTGAAGGATTTCGATATTCATCTTCGTTTTGAAATTGTTTTTATTCCTCTTACCTCAAAGGATCCAATTAAGATTCTTGACGATAAATATCTGACAGTTACTTCATTTCCACTTAATCACAGGGTTCCGGCCTACGGTTTTCTCTTCAGGGAAAAATTTTTGGAGCGAAATATTATTAAAGAATGTATTGCAAAATATAAAATTCCTCCTGTAAGAATAGCAGCAATAAAGAAAGGTGAAGACTTTATTACTTCAGATGGTATTGTAATAAAAAATGAAGATATTACACTTCCCCCCAGAGAACCATTATCTTATGCCTATTGCAGCGATACAATGTACTTCGAACGCCTGGCTTCGTATGTAAGCGGAGTAAGCCTCCTTTACCATGAGACTACTTTCGATAAAAACAAAGCTGAACTTGCTGCTGTTACCGGCCATTCAACAACTCTCGATGCTGCTAAAACTGCATTGAATGCTAAGGCGGGGTGCCTTCTTATTGGACATTTCTCTTCCCGATACAGGAGTATCTCAAGCCTTGTTGAGGAGGCAAGATCGTTATTCCCAAATACGCTCCCTGCTATTGATGGTGAGAGTTATGAGGTTGGAAATATTAAAAATCTATAAGAAAGAATATCTATCTTTGAGACCATAAAAAATTAAGTGATACAGTCTTGCAGGAAAAAATTTTAATACTCGATTTCGGTTCTCAGTATACTCAGTTGATAGCCAGGAGGATAAGAGAACTTAATGTTTATTGTGAAATACATCCTTTTAACCATTTTCCTGTTCCTGATGAAAGTGTTAAAGGTGTAATATTATCGGGGAGTCCGGCATCAGTTCGTGACAAAAACGCCCCCTCACCTGATCTTTCGAAAATTAAAGGCTTGATCCCATTACTCGGAGTCTGCTATGGAGCCCAGCATCTAGTTCATAATTTCGGAGGAGAGGTATTGCCTTCCAATAACCGGGAATATGGCAGGGCTAAGCTTATTTCCGTTAACAGTGAGGATCCGCTTTTTGCAAAGATAGAATCAGGCACTCAGGTCTGGATGTCACACGCAGATACTATAACAAGAATTCCTGATGGCTATGAAATAACGGGTTCAACTCTGGATGTTAATGCAGGCGCATATCATATAAAAGGGGAAAATACCTGGGGAATTCAGTTCCATCCGGAAGTGTATCATACAACTGACGGATCTCAGATTCTTAAAAATTTTGTTGTTGGTATATGCAAATGTGCACAGAACTGGACTCCCGATTCATTTGCCGGATCAACAATAGACGGCTTGAAAAAGCAATTAGGTGATGATAAAGTTATTTTAGGTCTCTCAGGTGGCGTTGACTCATCCGTCGCCGCATTCCTTCTGCACAAGGCAATAGGTAAGAATCTTACATGTATTTTTGTAGATAACGGATTGCTTAGAAAGAATGAGTTTAGCAAAGTACTTGAATCGTATCTTGGTCTTGGACTTAATGTTACAGGAGTAGATGCATCTGCCAATTTCCTCGATCAGCTTGAAGGTGTAAGTGATCCGGAAACCAAGAGAAAGATTATAGGTCGTGTTTTTATAGAGGTTTTCGATATTGAAGCCAGAAAAGTAAAAGATGTAAAATGGCTTGCGCAGGGAACAATTTACCCCGATGTTATTGAATCTGTATCAGTTAATGGCCCTTCAGCAACAATTAAGTCACATCATAATGTTGGAGGTCTTCCTGAGAAAATGCATCTGAAAGTGGTTGAACCTCTTCGTCTGCTTTTTAAAGATGAGGTGCGCAGAGTAGGGCAGTCGCTGGGTCTTCCTGATTTCATTCTAAAACGGCACCCTTTCCCTGGTCCGGGATTAGCAATTCGTATACTCGGGAAAATGACAAAAGAAAAACTTGAAATATTGAAGGAGGCTGATGATATTTTCATTGAAGGTCTGAAAAAACAAAATTTGTACGATTCCGTATGGCAGGCAGGCGTAATATTGCTCCCTGTGCAATCGGTAGGAGTTATGGGTGATGAACGGACTTATGAAAATGCTGTAGTACTGAGAGCCGTTGTATCAACTGATGGCATGACAGCTGACTGGAGTCATCTTCCTTATGAATTTCTGGGAGCTATATCGAATGAAATAATAAACAAGGTTAAAGGCATAAACAGAGTTGTATATGATATCAGTTCTAAACCACCGTCAACAATCGAGTGGGAGTAGAGACGCAAAATTTTGCGTCTCAATACGGTAGAGACGCGATGCTTCGCGTCTCCCTAATCGGCAAACGTAGCGACGCAATATTTTGCGTCTCATAAACAGTGAGAACATTAAGTGATATAAGTTGTTAAAATGATATAAGTTTAAAATACAAAATGATGAAAAGAAAAATTTCCGGTAAGATAGTCCTTGCAGCAGCATTATTCCTGATTACCCTTTCAGCAAATGCGCAGTTTTTTAATGATGGTACCATTAAAATAGGCAGAACTTTTGGTCTGATAGATCAATTTTATGTTGATTCGGCAGATATGGATATGCTTACTGAAAAAGCTATTATTGAAATCTTGAAAAATCTCGACCCGCACTCAACATATATCTCCGCAAAGGATGTAAAAGATATGAATGAGCCACTGAATGGTAATTTTGACGGCATCGGGGTTCAGTTTAACCTTCTGCGCGATTCCATTATAATAATTGAAACTATTCCGGGCGGACCATCCGAGAAAATTGGTATAAGGTCAGGTGACAGGATTCTGACTATTAACCAGGAGAAAGTGACAGGTATTAAAATGACAACTGCAGGAGTAAGAACCAGATTGATGGGTCCAAAGGGAACGAAAGTAAATATAACAATATTCAGAAATGGTGAAAAGGATATTCTCGATTTTACTATTGTACGCGATAAGATTCCGATTTACAGTCTTGATGCCTCATATATGCTTGATAAAGAGACTGGTTATATAAAACTGAATAAGTTTGCTGCAACAACTGATAAAGAATTTTCTGATGCTGTAGACAGCCTGAAAAAAAGTAATATGAAAAATATTATTATCGACCTGAGAGGGAATGGCGGCGGATATATGCTTGCAGCAACTGCTTTGGCAGAAAAATTTTTCCCGGATCAGAAGCTACTCGTTTACCTGCAGGGAAGGAAAACGCCACGCCAGGATTATAAATCATCAGGCAAAGGAAGCTTATCGTCAGCAAGAGTTGTAGTTCTTACTGATGAAGGATCAGCATCGGCAAGTGAGATTTTCACAGGAGCTATGCAGGATTGGGATCGTGGAGTAGTTATAGGCAGAAGAACATTCGGAAAAGGACTGGTTCAGAATGGATTTTATCTTACCGACGGCTCTATGATCAGGCTGACTATAGCACGTTATTATACACCTGCCGGCAGGTCAATACAAACTTCGTACAAAGAAGGATACGATAAATATATGGAGAGCTTTTATAAGAGATATTACGATGGCGAGCTCATAACTGCAGACAGTACTCATTTTCCTGATTCTCTAAAATATAATACATTGGTTAATAAGCGTATAGTTTATGGTGGTGGTGGGATAATGCCCGATGTGTTTGTACCTGTAGATACCGCTTATAACACTGTCTATTTCAGAAAGCTATATGCAAAAAACGTTCTTAATACATTTACCCTGGAATATTATGATAAAAACAGGGTCAGACTTAAAAACGACTATAAATCATTCGAGGATTTTAAGAATAAATTTCAGTTTGATCCTGAAGATATTAAGACCTTTATTGCCAAAGGAGAAGTAGAAGGAGTAAAGTACGACGACAAAGAGTTCAACATATCGAAGGATGAAATTTTGTTAATTCTGAAAGGTCTTGTGGCCACAAATATGTGGAAATCAAACGAATACTTTGAAATTATAAACGAAAACGATAAGACTCTCGAAAAAGCGCTTAAAGTGATTAATGATAAAAAAGTGTACAACACTCTACTGGGGTACAAATAATGAATGGCAAAAATTTAAATATGAAATTTGTTGCGAAAACCCTTTATGGACTTGAAAAAGTACTTGCAGATGAGCTTATTAGTCTTGGTGCAGATAATGTTCAGGAAGTTAACCGGGCAGTATTGTTTGAGGGTGACTTAAATCTATTATACCGTGTTAACTATTGTTCAAGGACAGCCTTGTCGATTCTTATGCCTGTAGCCGATTTCAGAATCAGGACAAAAGATGATCTTTATAATGGAGGTTCAAAGATTGAATGGGAAAAATACATGGATCCGGATGATACTTTCTCTATTGTTCCGGTTATAAATTCTCCTCATTTTACACATACAGGATATGCCGGGCTGATCCTCAAGGATTCAATTGCAGATTATTTCAGAAAGAAGACAGGAAGACGACCTTCCGTTGATACAAATGATCCGGTAATACTTATAAATCTTCACATAAGCAATGATCTTGTAACAATATCCATCGACTCAACGGTTGTCCCTTTATTCAAACGCGGATACAGAAAGGAACAGGCTACAGCACCATTAAATGAGGTACTTGCTGCCGGAATCCTTTTGCTATCGGGATGGAAAGCCTCAGTTACACTTACAGATCCGATGTGCGGTTCCGGAACAATACCGATAGAGGCAGGCATGATTGCCTGTAACATCCCGCCCGGGAAGTTCCGAAAATCGTTCGGCTTTCAAAAATGGAAAGACTTTGATGAAGAATTATTCGAAAAAACTAAAGCGGATTCAGACAATAAGATAATACCCACTTCTGTTAAAATATTTGCAAGCGATATCTCAGCCGAGGCAATTCAACAGGCCAAAGCAAATGTGGCAGGAGCCGGATTAAGCGATATTGTCACTCTGGAAGTATTTGATTTCAAAGATCTTAAAGCTGTTGATTCTCAGGGATTTGTGTTTCTAAACCCTCCGTATGGACAAAGATTGATGCCTGATGAAACTGACCAGTTATATGGAATGATAGGAACAACCCTGAAACATAATTTCCAGGGAAATACAGCATGGTTAATTACTTCCAATAAGGAATCTTTAAAAAAAGTCGGATTGAAACCTAAGGAAAAACATACTCTTTTTAACGGAGCATTGGAATGTATTCTTTTGAAATATGAAATGTATCAGGGAACAAGGAAACCAGAGAAGCGATGAAATCATCATAAATGTGTAGTTCATCACAATATTTTCATACTTTTATCAAAAAGAATTGTATTTATTAAAAAACGGGAAAGTGTATGAGTTATAATTTGGTAACTTCATATTTTTATTATATTTGTTATCGGAAAAATTCATGACTATATCTAAAAGAAAGCTTAAATGAGCTTTAATGTAGAGAATTATCTTTCAGACCAGACGAATGGCTATGTTATCCTTTTTTATAAGGGTAATGTGGATTCGGATGTTATCAATAATGTTCTTGATACGGTTGAGGACAAGATGGTTGAGGCGAATGAACAATCCAAACTTAGAAAGAAAGTATATAACATTCTGGTTGAGAGCCTTCAGAATCTGTATCACCATGTTGATAAAGTACCTGAAGATTTTGAAGATCAGACCTCAGAAAAGTTTGGTTTACTCGTTGTGAAAAAGGTTGAAGGCGGGTATAAAATAATTACAGGGAACTTTGTGAATTCTGAAAACATAGAGAAACTCGAAGAAAAAATTAAGCGTATTAACAGGTCGAGTCATGAAGAGATTAAGGAATTATATAAATTTATCCTGAATCACCAGCGAATATCTGCAAAAGGTGGAGGAGGACTTGGTCTCGTTGATATAGCAAGAAAAACAGGCAATAAACTTGAATATACGATTAAAGAGTATAATGACAAATACTCTTTTTTCTATCTTGATATTTTAGTTAATGAAGAAAATTAACATAAACTTTTAAATCTGACAAATATGGAACCGATCATTATCGAAGGAACCCCAAAAACTCCAACAGTTAAGTTTGACTCCGCAGAAGGTATATTTGAAATCAAAGGACGTTCAATTCCTGAAAACTCGGTAGAATTTTACAAACCTTTGGTTGACTGGCTGGAAGGTTATAAAGAGTCGCCTCTGACAAAAACTATTGTTAATATTCGTCTCGAATATTTCAATACAAGTTCATCAAAGTGTATACTTGATGTATTTAAGAAACTCGAAGCAATACACAAAGCTAAAAATGAAGT
>Ga0209539_1000863_pt1 | contig 16970 bp, 11 predicted proteins | sample BarGraNGADG00312_2_FD_184499 | JGI IMG/M metagenome (GOLD analysis project Ga0209539, IMG submission 184499) | Arctic peat soil microbial communities from Barrow, Alaska - Barrow Graham LP Ref core NGADG0011-312 (SPAdes) (version 2) | ecosystem: Environmental > Terrestrial > Soil > Wetlands >... | reverse complement strand
GGCGGCGGAGGCCCGGAGGCAAGCCGGGGGGAGAGCCTGGTGGGCGATGCTGGTGGGCGATGCTGGAATCGAACCAGCGACATCCTGCTTGTAAGGCAGGCGCTCTACCTCTGAGCTAATCGCCCCCGTGCACGTGCGGGCGGCCGGCGCGCGTGCCGGCCGTGGATGCGTAGTATACGACGCGGATCGGCCTGGCTCGCCTGGCCGCGGCCCTTCATGGGATACGCTTTGCGCATGGATGTCGCCGTAGACGCACGCGGCGGGCGCTACGTGATCCCCATCGCCGGCATGATCATCGGCAACACCATGAACGTCGCCTCGGTGACCGCCGTGCGCCTGGTGCAAGACGCCGGCGACCGGCGCGCCCTGATCGAGGCGGCCCTGGCGCTGGGCGCTTCGCCGCGCCAGTGCACGGCGGATATCATTCGCCGCTCGGTGCGGCTCGCCATGGTGCCGGTCATCGACAGCACGAAGACGATGGGCATCGTCTTCCTGCCCGGCGCCATGACCGGCATGATCCTCGCCGGCGCCGACCCGCTGCAGGCGGTACGCCTGCAGGTGGTCGTCATGTTCATGCTGCTCGCGGCCGTGTCGCTGACGGCGACGATCGTCTCGATGCTCGCGCCCGGCCGCCTGTTCACGCCGCAGCAGCAGCTGCGGCGGCTGGAGGACTGACCAGCGAACGCAGAAGGGGCGGGAGGCCCTTCGGCCGCCCGCCCCCGATGGAATCGCCCGACAATCAGTTGCCGCTCGGGCTCAGCTCCTGCCACGTTCCGGGCACGACACTGGTGATCGTCGTGCCGGCGGTAATCTGGATGTTGGCCAGCACGGTCGGATCGTAGCCGACGTTGCCGTTGTTGGTGAACTTCACGTCCCCAGTGGCCATGACCGCTCCGCGAATGAAGAAGCTATAGCCGTTGGGTAGTTGCGTGTTCCCATCGTTGTCCAAGTTCACGCCTCCGCCCATGTTGATGACGAGGCCCGTGAACGTCGCGTCTCCGGTCAGCTGCATGTCGTGGGTCGTACTCCCCTTCAAGCCGAGGAGCACCATCGGTTGAGCGACAGTGCCAAAGGCGCCACTGCCGCCCGTGGTGACGACGCCGGCTGTCACCAAGAGGGGGCACAAGACCGCAGAGTTATTGCCGGAGAACGTGGCGTTGCCGCCCACATAGGTGGCACCCCACGTAAACGCGAACGCGCCGCCACTCGAGGTGAGGTTACCGCCTACGTAGAGCGGAGCGGCCACCGCGCTCGAATCTGTGTAGTCCGTGGTCTTGATTGACAGCGGGCCGCCGCCAATAGCGAAGTTCTGGCCAACGTAGGTGGGACCAAGCTGACACGTACCGCTAGTGTTGGTAATCGTCAGTGTCCCGCCGACGTAGAGCGATGTCGCGTTGAACGTCCCTCCACCGTTCTGGGTGAGGTTGCCGGTAACGTACAGCGATTTGAAGTTGCGGGTACCGTAGCTGAGTGTCAGGTCGCCATTCACAACCACGTCCGTTGCGGCGGCGTAGCTCGAGTTCGACGATATCGTGCTTGCACTTGTGGTCACGCCGCTGGCATTGGCCTGTGTGGGGCTACCCTCTTGGGCTTGGGCGGTCATAGTGTCGACGTTGGCCTGGGTCACCTTCGTGCTGAGCGCAGCTACGCCGCCAGTGCCGGCTACCGCAGTGGTGATCCCAAGCTTGGGGTTGTACACGGTGCCGTTGGTTTCCACGCTGAGAGTAGCAGCACCGCCCGTGGGAGAAAGAGAGGTGCTCCAGTTGCCCACGAAGTTCCCGCCCGCAACGATAGCGGCGGACTTGGTGGTATCCGGAAAACCGGCGTCTGTCACCGCGAATGCATTGCCGCCACCGCTCGTGAAGGCGACGTTGCCATCGGTGTAGATGGCGGCCTCCGGTACCTGGAACGTGCCCGTCGCGTTCACTTGACCGACCAGCGTGCGCACGCGCGAGATCTTGCCGTTCAATGTCACCTTGGCCTCGACCCAGAGCTTGCCGTCGGGGGTGAAGGCTGCCGTCGGCCCTCCCTTGTCCCAAGTTGTGGCTTCGTCGACCGTTGCCTGGTTGTCGTAGACCTTCACGACAAGCGGCGGTCTGCTGCCGGAGGGGTACGTCGCGTCATAGGCCGCCGTGAGTGTGCTTGATGAGAACGCCGCATTCGCGGCTGGCCACGTTTGCGTGCGTACAACCATGACAGCGCTGTCCAGCCCAGCCTCGGCGTAGTCGAACGACTGGGTGCGCGTGCGGTCCGCGGCTGTCGCATGCTGCTGGTTGGCAAGCACGAGGACCGCGGTAGCAGCCATGATCGCCAAGGCCGCCGAGATGCCCAACAGGATGATGAGCGCACTCCCCCTCTCTCTGTCAGTTCTCCTCATGACTGCTCCTTCTAGTTCTGGGGGGCGTTGCGCGGGCGCACCGTCGTCTGAAGGTCCGCATAGACGGGCGCGTGATTGAGATTGACGTCGACGATCAAGTGGATCTGCACGGAGATGATCTTGGCGAGATCGGCGGTAGCGATGGTGCCAGCGATCGTGAAGTTGCCGGAGCCGTCCCGGTAACCGTACGTGAAGATCGCGGTGTACGACGTGTTCGGCGTCACGTGCGTGTTGAGGATGCTGTTGTTCACCACATTCGACGCGAGCAGGATCCTCCTGTCGCCGCTGGACGGATACGGGTCAAGGGAGAGGTCGGTGAACCCCGCGACGCCGTTTGTCTCGCGCTGCCACCACAGCTTCTTCTGGCTCTGAACGAAGCATAGGCGCGTCGGGAGCAAGACACCGATGCCACTGCCGTCAGCCTTCGTGCCGGAGGCGTTGAAGGCCGAATAGAAGTCGACCTCCATGGGGTTGGCGAGCGTGAACGGCGACTGAGCAGGCGTAGCCAAAGTCAAAGGCTGAGCGTCGCGGATCTCGCGGCTCATGCGCGCCACCGCGTCGCGAACCTCGGCGCGCGCATTATTCGTCTTCACCGAATGCGCGTACGAGCTTTGCAGCGAAATCCATCCCGCGATGAGCAGCGTGGTCACGATGCTGAGGATAACCATCGAGACGAGCAGCTCGACGAGAGTGATGCCGGTTTGGCCGCGGTCTCGCGTTGTTCGGTTTTCGACCATGCGCCTCGTCCCAGTCACTTGACGGCGAAGGTGTACGTCTGATTGCCGGTGGTGATGTACACGGTCTGCATCAGAGTCATCTTGCTACTCGATTTGCCGTTCTTGTAGTAGTTGCACGTAACGAGGTATGTGCCAGCGGACAACCCACTCCAGACAACCGCCATGCTCGTCGTGGGGAATTGAGGCGACGGGGTCGCGGTCACGTTCGGTGTGACGTCGGTCCGCACCACGGTGACGCCCTTGGTGGGGTTGACGTAGTTCGCGTTGACCAGCACGGTCAGCGTGTACGTGCCGGTTGTCACCGATGGAGAGGGCGTAGGCGTCGGGGACGACGACGGAGAGGGCGACGGAGAGGGCGAAGAACTGCTGCTCGTGGCGGCCGGATTCATGACGAGCGTGTACATAGTCACGGGCGCAACCGGTGAAGGCGGAGCAGTCCATGTGACTGTCACACTGACCCGCTTGTAGTTGATTGCGCCGGTACTCGGGACGTTGTCGACGGTGTAGTCGATCTGGTACGACTTCGTCGAGCCGGCAGGCGTGAACGAGGTCCCGAACTGCCCACCCGCAAAGCTGCTCGACTGAAGGTTCGTGGCATCGTCGACGATCTGATCGAACGCCAGTAGACGAATCTTCTCGACGCGGTCCTGGGCGATGTTCGTGGCGATATTTCGCGCGCGATTCCCGGAGGATCCTTTCTGCGCGCTCACGAAGACAGGGACCATGGCCGCGAAGATGATGCCGGCCAGGACGACGGTGACCAGCAATTCGACAAAGCTGAAGCCACGCGTAGCATGCCTCGCGCGTACCGGTGTGTTCATTGCCTCACTCTCCTCCCCGCCGGCCTGGGGGAGCCGAAAGTCGCGCGGACCGCCAGGTCCGTGCCTGCTCCATACTGCGCGTATCGACGCGCGAGAGGCGGTCTTGAGCCGTTGACCCCAGAAAGTGTATTCAGCATGGACACCACGGCGCCTCCATCGCGGCTGCCTTCCCGCCGGCTGGCTGCGTCACGCGATGCGGAGAAGGGCAGTGAGCCTGCGGCCCGCACTCGCAAGAGGCGACGCTCCCGCAGGGGTGAAGCATGGAGCCTCCACCCGTAAGGTATCTATGCTCAGAGGACATCCGTCCAAGCCCGGCGCACGGAGGTGGAGCCGTAGGCGCGGCGACGCGGCGGACGCTACTTGAGGCTCTGCAGCTCGCGCAGCGTCTGCTGCAGAGCTTTGACCTGACGGCCGTACCCGGCGAAGTCGCCGGCCTGCAGGGCCTTCTGCGCATCGTCGAACTGCCGGCTCGCGAGAGCGATGAGGTCGCGGGCCTGCTGGTTCAGCGTGCCGCCCGTACCGCCGCCCGTCGTGCCTCCGGTGCCGCCCGTACCGCCCGTGCCTCCGGCGCCGGTCCCGCCGGAGGTGTTGCCGGTGCTGAAGCTCTCGCCAAAGGCCGCCGTGAGCGCCTCGGCCAAGGTCGGCTTCATGGCCACCACCTGCTGGGCGTTGCCCTGGCCGCCCTCCGGGGCCGGCGCGCGGTAGAACACGATCACGCGCTTGAGCTGCGGCAGCTGCGTCTGGTCGCTCTGCAGGTACAGCGGCTGCACGTACAGCAGAGAGTCCTCGATCGGCGTCACGAGCAGGTTGCCGAGGATCACCTCTGAGCCCTGTTGGCCCCAGAGGGTGCGCTGCGAGCTGACGTCGGGATCCTGGTTGATCGTCGCCTCGACCTGGCTGGGGCCGAACACGGTGGTGCTCTTGGAGAACACGAAGTTGATGGACTTGCCGTAGGCGGGCACGTCGGAGCGGGCGCCGAGCCAGGAGATCATGTTGCTGCGGCCGTTGGGCACGAACGGCAGCATGAGCAGGAACTCCTCCTTGGCGGCGCCCGGGAGCCGCATGATCACGTAGTACGCCTGCATCTTGCCGGCGCCCGAGAGCGCGACGTTCTCGGGGATCGCCCACTGGTCGCCCTTGTTGTAGAGAACGTCGGCGCCGTCGACGTGGTAGGTGGAGTACACCTCGGCCTGCACGTCGAAGAGGTCCTCGGGGTACCGCAGGTGCGCGACCAGCGCCGGCGGCATCGCGCTCTTGGCCGTGAACAGCGACGGGTAGGCGGCGCGGTAGGTCTTGAGCAGCGGGTCCTGCTCGTCGAACACGTAGAACTTCATGGTGCCGTTGTAGGCGTCCACCACGATCTTCACCGAGTTGCGGATGTAGTTGAGGTCGCCCTGCGGCGTGGAGTACGGGTAGCGCGTGGTCGTCGTGTACGCATCCTGGATCCACCACAGACGGCCGTCGGCGATGACCATGTAGGGGTCGGCGTCCAGCGCGAGGAAGGGCGCCGCGTCGCTGATGCGCGTGCGGATGTCGTTACGGATGATGATGCGGCTCTTGCTCTCGATCGACGACGTGGTGAAGAACTTGATGGTGCCGTACTTCGCGCAGAAGGCCAGGCGGTTGAGCAGCGGTGAGATGGGGATGCCGCCGCCGCCCTGGTACTCGGCGTACACGTCGCCGTTGGGGCCGGGATAGTCGAACTCCTTGTCCTTGGTCTTGACCAGGCTGTAGCCGGTACCGCGCTCGCCGTAGTAGATGCGCGGCTGCGTGATCTCCAGGCCCTTGGCGCTCTGCGGCGGCACGTCCTGCACGAGGAAGTCGGGTGAGCCGTCGCTGGTCACCTGGTTCACCGCCGACATCGCCACGCCGAAGCCGTGCGTGTAGGTGATGTGCTGGTTCACCCAGGTCTGCGCCTGCCGCGGCAGGCCGTCGATGTTGAGCTCGCGCGGCGAGAGCATCGTCTCGCGATAGACGCCGCCCACGGTGTAGCGATCCACGTCGGCGTCGAGGAACGAGTAGTACGGGCGCAGCTCCTGCAACTGACGGTAGCTCGTCACCAAGGTGTTGGGGTCCCACAGGCGGATGTTGCGCAGCGTGGGCTCGTTGTCCTTGAGCTTCTGCGGGGTGAGCGGGGTCTTGGGCGAGAGCGGCTGCTGCGTGATGTCGTTGAGCTGGTAGGCGCTCTTGGTAGCCGCCAGGTTGTTGGCGATGTACTCGCGCTCCTTGGTGAGCTGGTTGGGATTCACGACCAGCGACTGGTAGACCGCCGGCACGATGCCGCGCAGCACGATGATGGCCACCACCCAGACGATGATGACCGCCGGCCACCACTGGCGCCGGCGCCAGACGTTCCAGATGAGCACCGCTGCGATGGCGAAGGCGATGACCATGGTGACGCGCGTCAGCGGCAGGCGGACGTGAATGTCGGTGTAGGCGGCGCCGTAGATGGCCCCGGCGGTGGAGTACAGCAGGCCCCAGCCGCGGAACAGCTGGCCGACGCCGACCACGACGAAGATCGCCGCCAGGACAGCCGAGAGGTGGGCGACGGCGCGGCCGCCGAGACGGATGTCCACCTGCGGCATGTTGGGCGCGGCCGCGCGCTGGGCGCGGGCGAACGGCGAGGGCGCTTCGGCGCCCTCCTGCCCCGCGCCCTCCCTGCCGGGCCCGGACGCCGTGGTCTTGTAGTCGATGCCGCCCATGATGAGATGCACGATGGCGGCGAAGACGAGCGCCACGAGGAGCGCCCCGAAGACGAAGGCCTGCAGCGCCTGCCACATGGGCAGCGAGAACACGTAGAAGCCGATGTCGTGGCCGAAGACGGCGTCCTTCTCGCCGAACGGCGCCTGCTTGAGGTACAGCAGGAAGGTCTGCCACTGGGACGAAGCGGATGCGCCGGCGACGATGGCGGCCAGAAGGCTCACGGCCAGACCGCCGTACCCCACGTAGCGCCTCACGGCGTCGCTGCGCGGCTCCAGCAGCTCCCCGTCGGCGCTGGCGCGGTAGCTCGGCGCCAGGCGGCGGGCGATCTCCACGTTGACCATGATGACGACGAAAAAGACGGCGAACGCCGCCAGGCCCACGAGCACCTGCCACCAGATGCGCGTCCAGAACACCGAGCGAAAGCCCACCTCGCCGAACCACAGCCAGTCGACGTACATGCCCAGGAAGCGCCCGGAGAGGGCCAGCAGAGCGACGACGAGAGCGGCCACCACGCCGATGACGATACGGCGCCGATGGGTGTGCGAAGCTGAGGGCCGGGAAGGCTTCTGGCGGGGGCGCATGGGCCGAACGTTGTCCATGAGTGCAGTATGTCAGATTCGAGCCGGATTCATACCGCGCGGGTGCTCGTGTGCGGCGCCGCGAGCGTCGCCGCGTTCGTGCTCGGCCTAGTTGTGCTCCGCTTTGTCGGCGCGCAGCATCGCCGAGAAGCGCTGCACCATCTTGGGGTCGAGCTCCCCGGCGGCCCTGGCGCGCAGGTCGGCCACGCCGTCGCCGTCGTGAGCGGCGACCTCGAAGCGCCGGCACACGGCGAACGCCCGAGCCACCCGCGGGATGGCGCTGCCGCGGCGGCCATCGGGGTACCCCGAGCCGTCCCAGCACTCGTGACCGTAAATGAGCGCCTGCACGGCGTTCTGGCGCACCTCGTTGGGCTTGGCGTCCCCGTTCTGACCGCTGCCGAGGATGACCTGAACCTCGTCGCGAAGCTCGGCACCGGTCTCCTCCACGGCCAGCGCCGTGATCAGGCCGGCCGTCTCGGCCGCGCTGAAACCGATGAAGGCGGCGAAGCGCCGTCCCAGGGCGACCAAGTCGCCCTCGAGCTCGGCGGCGGCTCCGGCGCGGAGATCGGTGTACAGGCACACGCGGTCGCGGCCGCGATTCTTGGCGCGGAGCAGCGCTGCATCCGCCGCGCCCAGCACGCCGTCGCTGTCGGCCCCCGATGCGGGGAACGTCGAAACGCCGATCGACACCGTCACGCGGAGATCCGGGTGGCCGCTGTCGATGCCTCCCACGGAGATCCGCACGCGCTCGGCCAGCGTCGTCGCTTCGTCGAGGCCTGTGCGCGGCAGGATCATGACGAACTCTTCGCCACCGTAGCGCGCCAGATAGTCCGACTCGCGCGAGCAGCTGCGCAGCACGTCGCTCACCGCGCGCAGCACCTCGTCCCCCTTCTGGTGGCCGACGGTGTCGTTGACGGCCTTGAAGTGGTCGAGGTCCATCATCAGCAGGCAGAAGGTCTCGCCGTACCGCCCGGCGCGGCTGACTTCCGCCTTGAGGGTCTCATGGAAGTGGCGATAGTTGTGGATGCCGGTGAGGCCGTCGCTGATGGCCTGGCGCTCCATCGCCTCGTAGCTACGCGCGTTCTGGATGGCGATCGCCGCCAGGTTGGCGAACAGCATGGCCGGCTCCAGCTCGTGCTCCTCGAAGGTGCGCCCGTCGAGGCGGTCCAGACAGAGCGCTCCGGTGACCTTGCCGCGCACGTGCAGCGGCACCACGATGCTCGCCTGCGTCTCCTCATCCTCGGTGCCCGGGACCTGGACGGTGCGCGGATCGTGCGCCATGTCGTTGACGAGCTGGGCCTGGTCGTTGCGTACGACCCAGCCGCCGACGCCCTCATCCACCGACATGCGGAACTCCTCGTAAAGCTCGGCGTTGGTGTCGCGCGCGTAGATGCACACCAGCTCGCGCGTCTCCTCGTCGAGCAGCCGGATGTCCACGGCGTCGTAGTCGACCATGGTCTTGAGCCTCGTGGTGATCTCGCGGAACACATCGGTCTGGTCCAGCGTGCCCAGCAGCGTGCTGCTCAAGTCGAGGAGCTGGTGGCGCAGGAGGAGTTGGCCTTCGAGCTGCGCCGACGTGTGCTCGAGCTCTTCGTAGTGCCGCGCGTTTTGGATGGCTATCGCCGCCAGGTTGGCGAAGAGCTCGGCCGACTCCAGCTCGTGCGCGGCGAACGTCCGCTCGCCCATGCGGTTGAGGGCCAGCACGCCGATCGCCGTGCCGCCGACGTCGAGCGGCGCGATGATGCTCGCCTGCGCCTCACGCTCGCTGCCGGGCACCAGCGCGCCCCGGGGGTCAGACAGCATGTCGTTCACCAGTTGCGCTTCGTTGTGACGGACGACCCAGCCACTGACGCCCGCGTCGAGCGGACCTCGCCAGCCCTTCATCTCCTCCACGTACTCATCGCTGGCGTAGCCGCAGTAGAGCTCGTGCTTCTCTTCGTCCACGAGGCGGATATCCATGGCGTCGTAGTCGACGATCTCTTTGAGCAGCGCCGCGATCTGGGCGAAGAGCTCCCCCTCGTCGAGGGTGGAGAGCAGCGCCGCGCTCACATCGAACACGGCGTGGCGTAGGTCGAGCTGAGCCTTGAGCGCCGCCGTCGCGAGCTCCAACTGCTCGTACTGGCGGGCGTTCTCGACGGCCACCGCGGCGTGCGTGGCGAACACCTCGAGCGATTTGACCAGCTCGAGCGTGGGGAGCTGGCGGTCGGAGGGGTCGTACAGGTCCAACACGCCCATGAGCTCCCGCTTCTTGTCGTAGAGCGGCACCAACAGATCGTCCGACTGCGTCCATTCGCCGTCGGCGCGCGCACCGAGGTCGAGCTCGGGCAGGTAGTAGAGCTGCTCCTCGGTCCACTCGTGCCGCCGGTGGTCCACGAAGTAGGACGAGCCGATCTGATGCTTTTCGAGGAAGAGCTCGTCCCAGATGCGACCCGGGATCGGCCGGTTGAACAGCTCGTGATCGTACTCCGGGTTCTCGCCGACCGTCGCGTGCACGCGGAAGATGTCGCCGTCCGGCTCGAGCAAATACACGGAGGCTTCGCGGAAGCCGAAGGTCTCGGAAAGGGCGATCGCGATGACATGGATGATGGCGTCCAGCTCGAGGCTGGACTGCAGCTGGTTCGCCAGACGCACGAGACCGCGCAGCAGCTCGAGCTCGCCGCGTTCGGCCTTGCTATTCTTCACACGAAACGCCATCCGGTTCCCTCGCCCACCACGACCGTGTGAAAGCGCGCCCATCAGTCTACTCCCGGGGGCGCGCTGGCGACATGGCCTTGCCTGGTCAAACCTGTCGTCAACACTGTCGACATCAGTAAGTGGAATCTTGAGCGGGATGAACTCGCGAGGGGCGAGCCGGCCGGCGTCAGGTCACTCCGCGTACTTCCCCAGCCTGAGGATCTGCCGCGCCTCGTCGGGCGTCGCCGTCTCGCGGCCCCACTCGCGTGAGATGCGCGCGACGCGGCCGACCAGCTCGGCGTTCTCCTTCGCCAGCACGCCCTTGTGATACAACACGTTGTCCTCGAAGCCCAGACGCACGTTGCCGCCCAGCGCCAGGGCGGTCATGGTGACCGGCATGTGCCAGCGGCCGATGCCGGTGCAGGTCCAGGTCGAGCTCTCCTTGGGGATCTGGTCGACCAGGAAGACGAGGTTGCGCGGCTCGCCGCTCATGCTGCCGGGCACGCCGAGCACAAAATCCCACTGCAGCAGCGGGCCGGCCGGGCCGAGCTTCTTCACGAGCTTGAGGGCGTTGTCGATCTGCCCGGCCTCGAAGATCTCGAACTCGGGCCGCACGCCCTTCTTCTGCATGCGCGTGTAGAACTCGGTCATCAGCGCCGTGTCGTTGAAAAAGACGTCGTCGCCGAAGTTGGCCGTCCCGGTGGTGAGCGACGCCATCTCGGGGTCCAGCTCGAGCGGCTGCAGCCGCTCGTCGGCGGTCATGCCCATGGCGCCGCCGGTGCTGGTCTGGATGATGATGTCGGTGCGCTCGCGGATCGCCGCGATGGCGGCCGCGAACACGTCCTGAGCCTGCGTGGGGCTGCCGGCGGCGTCGCGCACGTGCAGGTGGTACATCGAGGCGCCGGCCTGCGCGCAGCGCGCGGCATCGGCGCCAATCTCGACGGCCGTCACCGGCAGGCCCGGCTGCGCCGCCTTGGTGGTCTCGGCGCCGACGCCGGCGACCGTGATGATGAGCTTGTCCATCTCTCCCCCTGATGAGAGTGGGGCGAGCGCCGGCGGGCGCTCGCCCCGACCGGTCACGGCTTGTGCGGATAGTGCTCCGCCACGAAGGCCAGGCTCTCCTCGACCACCTCGAGCGCCCGGTCGAGGTCGCGCTCGGTGTGGCGATAGCAGATGTACCAATGATGATACGGCTGCACGAACAGCCCGCGGCGGATGCACTGCGTGTAGAACTCCGTGCGCCGCTCCTTGTAGCGCTCGTCGACGTGGTCGAAAGTGACGAAGGGCATCGGCGGGATGCCGCTCTTGGTCACCGGCACGCCCGAGGCGTCGACGATCTTGCCCAGCCGGTCGAGGAACCGCGTGCCGCGCTCCCAGATCACGTCCTGCACCTTCTCGCGCTCGAGGATCTCGAGGCACTTCATGCTGGCCGCCATCTCGAGGCTGTTGGGGAAGAAGGTCGAGCTGAGGAAGGCGTCCTTGAGGTAGACGCTCATGACCTCACGCTTGCCGACCAGCGCCGCGATGGAGTAGCCGTTGGCCATCGCCTTGCCGACCGCCGTGAGGTCGGGGACCACGCCGTAGCGCTCGCTGGCGCCGCCCATGCTGACGCGGAACCCGGTGCGGATCTCGTCGAAGGTGAGCACGGCGCCATGCTTGTGGGTGAGCTCCTTGACCGCTTCCAGGTAGCCGGGCGGCGGCGCGATGATCGGCTTGGCCATCGGGTGACCCACCGGGGTGATGATGACGCCGGCGATCTCGCCGGGGTTCTCGGCGAACACACGCTCGAGGTCGGCGATGTCGCCGTACTCGAACTCCTTGGTGAGATCCCACACGGCCTGTGGAACGCCGCCGTGATGCTCGACGCACCAGTCGCCCCAGCCGTGGTAGCCGCAACGGGCGATCTTGTCGCGGCCGGTGAAGGCGCGCATCGCGCGCACGGCCGCGTTGGTCGCATCCGAACCCGTCTTGACGAGGATGGTCTGCTCGCCGCACGGCATGATGTCGGCGAGCCGCTGCTCGAGCTCGTTCTGCAGCGGCTGCACGAGGCTGAAGCAGAAGCCCTTGTCCATCTGCGCCTTCGCGGCGTCGTTGATCTCGTCCTCGACGTAGCCGAGGATGATCGGCCCGTAGGCGCAGAGCATATCGATGTACTCGTTGCCGTCCACGTCAAAGATGTGGCCGCCCTGGCCGTGCGTGATGAACACGGGGTACTCGCCGACCACGAAGTTGTAGGGCCGGCGAATGCCGCCGACACCGCCCGGCGTGAGCCGCTGGGCGTCTTCGAGCATGGCCATGGACTTGATGAGGTTGAGCTTGGGCGCGCTTTCCACGGGTTTCGTCATGGAGGCTCCTTTCGCAACGCTAGCGCGTCAGCATACGGGGGGTGAGGTCCCGGCGCGCCGTTGCACCGACAAGGGTCGGCGGGCGGGGCCGGGTTGGCGGAAGCGGGACCCGGTCTCACCCTTGTCCGGCCAGAGTCGCTCGTAGATGCAGAGGATCGTCATTGTGGGGCTGCCTCCTCAGCCTGCCGCGGGCCGTTCCCGGCGCGCCGGGAGCGAAGGGAGATGGCGGCTGGCCTGCAGCTCTCTGCAAAGCGCGGCGTGCGCGGCGCCGCTGCAAGCGCCGCGTCCCGATGAAGCGTATCGGAAACGGCGGCCTTTGGCATCCCGCGCGAGCGCGTGCGAGCGGCGCATCGCGCCCTGAGCCACGGTCGGCGCCGAAGCCGCAGGCCCCTACGGCGCCGGCTCCGTCTCGGCGGTGCCCCAGACGGCGATGATCGCGCCGGCCCCCAGGATGAGGGCGCCGCCGGCGAGCGTCCACGCGGTGGGCCGCTCGCCGAGCAGCACCAGGGCGTAGACCGGCGCCGAGACCGGCTCCAGGTAGCCGAGGATCGAGGCGTGCTGCACGCGTATCCGCCCGAGCCCTTCGACGAACATCAGGTAGGTGACGGCTGTGCAGACGACGCCGAGCAGCACGCCCGACAGCAAGTCATGCGCGGTGATCGTGTGGCCGGTACCCAGCGTCTGCCACAGGGCGAGCGGCAGGAGAAAGGCCGTGTCGAGGATGCACTCGGCAAGCACGATGGGGCCGCTCTCGAGGTGGCGCGTCAGCGACTTCATGACCAGCATGAACAGGGCCCACAGGACGGCCGACGCAACGCCGGCGGCCACGCCCAGAGGCGAGAGGTGGGCGCCTTCCCCGATCAGGCCGGGAGCGAGGATCGTCGCCAGGCCGACCAGCGCCAGGGTCAGCGATGGCCACACCGCGCGGTCGGTCGTCTGCCGAGAGAAACGAGGCGCCAGGAGCGCGACGAACATCGGACCGCTGTAGAAGAGGAACATGCCGACCGCCACGCCCGTCTCGCGCAGGGCGATGAAGAAGCAAAGCTGGGACGCGGCGTCGAGAGCCCCCATCAGCAGCAGGCGGCCCGGGACGCCGGGTTGCCGCCAGGCCGCCACGGTCCGCGGCCGCGCGTAGACCGCGGAGAGTGCGAGCGCGGCGATGCCGAAGCGCAGCCCCAGCAGCACGCTCTCAGGCGCCGTCGCGTAGTTCACCAGCGCCCCGATGGCCCCGAAGACCACGAAGGCGCCGGCGACGAGGAGGTAGCCCGAAAGGCGTGCCGGCGACGCCGTCCCCGGGCCGGGTGGGCTCGCCTGCGGCCGCCGGTCGCTCACGGCGCCGGCTCAAGCGAGGTGGCGCTCTCCTCCTCGTGTTCGCCGAACAGCACCACGAGCAGGCCGGCCACCACGATCAGGCCGCCACCGACCACCGTCCACAGCGAGATGCCCTGGCCGAGCAGCAGCAGCGCGTACAGCGGCGCCGAGACCGGCTCGAGGTACCCGAGGATCGAGCTGTGCTGCACCTTGATCAGCCCCATCCCGGCGGTCCACATCGTGTAGGCGAGCGCCGTGCAGATCACCCCGAGGGCGATGCCGGCGATGAGGTCGCGGGTCGTAAGGTGATAGCCCACGCCTATCGTCTGCCGCAGCGCCAGCGGCAACAGGATCAGCGCGTCGAGCCACGCCTCGGCGAAGACGATGGTCACCGCCGAGACGCGCTTGGTGAGGTCCTTGACGACCAGCTGAAAGGCGGCGTAGCCGGGGCCCGCGGTGAGGCCGGCGGCGACGCCGCCGGCCGACAGCTCGATGCCCTCGCCGAGCAGCGACGGCGTGAGGATCACCGCCAGGCCGGCGAGGGCGAGCGCCAGCGCCGGGTAGACGATGCCCTCGGTGCGGGTGCGAAACACACGCGGCGCGATGAGCGCCACCCACACCGGCGCGAGGAACTGCAGGAACATGCCGATCGCGACGCTGGTGCCGCGGATGGCGACGAAGAACAGGAGCAGGGTGAGCGCGTCGATGAAGCCCATGAGCAGGAGGCGCGGCCAGACGGAGCGCGCGGCGGCCCCGGCCAGCGGCCGCCGCCGCGCGAACAGCGCTCCCAGCACGATGCCCGCGGTCGCGAAGCGGATCACGAGCAGCGCGCTCTCCGGCGCCGTGGCCCACTCCACGAGCGCGCCGATGAGCCCCATGATGAGGAACGACCCGGCGACCAGCAGGTAGCCCCGGGCGGCGCGGCTCTTCATCGCCGGCAGCCCATCAGAACGGCTCCGGCTCGGCGGTCGCGGCGACGGACGCTTCTCCCTCGCCGCGGCCGAACACGATCACGAGCAGCCCGGCGGCGATGATCAGGGCGCCGCCGACCAGCGTCGTCCACGCCGGCTTCTCGCTGATGAGCAGGAGGGCCCAGAGCGGCGAGGTGACCGGCTCGAGATAGCCGAGGACGCCGGCGTGCTCGACGCGCACGTAGCGGATGCCGTCGGTGTAGAGGCTGAAGCACAGGGCCGTGTACACGAGGCCGCTGACGATCACGATCCAGGTGTCGGTCAACGTTAGCTTGTAGTGGCTGCTCAGCGTTTGCCACACCGCCAGCGGCGTGATCAGCACGACGCTGCCGAAGCAGAAGAACATCGCCAGGGTGGAGCCGCGCACGTCCGGCCCGAGACTCTTGACGATCATCATCGCGGTCGCGAAGCAGAGCCCGGCGAGCAGCCCGCAGACGATGCCGAGCACGCTGCCGCTCTCCCCCGCCAGCGACAGGCTCGGGACGAGGATCAGCGCCATGCCGCCGGCGGCGACCGCGACGGCGACCATGTCGACAGCCTGGCGACGCGTGTGCAGCACCCAGGGCGCCGCCACGGCGACGAAGATCGGCGCCGTGTACTCGAGCGACACGCCGACGGTCACGTTGGCGAGGCGGATCGAGGCGAAGTAGAAGAGCAGCTCGAGCGCGACCACGAAGCCCAGGACGAACATGCGCCGGACGCGCCCAGAGCGTCGCACCTCATCGACGCCGCCAGTCAGGAAGAAGAGAGTACCGAGGACGATGCCGGCCAGCGCCATGCGCAGAACGACCAGCAAGCTGGCCGGCATGGTCGACACCTGGATGAGCGTCGCGGACGTGCCCAGGATGAGCGACGCCGCGGCGATCTCGCCGTAGCCGCGCAGGCGGCGGTCAGTCGCCGGCGAAGCCGAGACGACCGGCGAAGACATCCAGGAACCGCTTGTCGGTGGCGAGGTCGAGGAACTCGATGCTCTCGCGAAGGCGCGCCATGCGGCGCCGGGCGCGCACGTCGATGAGCGCCATCTGCGCGCCGACCCCGGCGGCGTTGCCGACGAACGCGACGCGGCGCTTGGGGACGGGCGGGAACAGCCCGAGGTACTGCGCCGCGTCGAGGTCGAGATAGTTGCCGAACGCCCCGGCTATGTACACGCGGTCGAGCTGATCGACGGTCACGCCGAGGCTGCCCAGGAGGAGCTCCCAGCCGCTGTGGATCGCGCCCTTGGCGAGCTGCAGGCTGCGCACGTCGTGCTGCGTGAACACGATGTCGCCGTGCGGGCCCTCAGCGACGAGATACTCCGCGCCCTCCTCCCCCTGACGCACGCGTGGGTGCTCGCGCATGCGTCCGCCCTTGTCGACGACGCCGCTGTGTGCCAGGCCGGCGAGCAGGTCGACCACACCGGAGCCACAGATGCCGATGGGTGGCGCTCCGGCGATGGTCTGCACGTCGGCGACGTTGCCGTGACGCGTGATGGTGAGGCGCTCGATGGCGCCGGCGCTGGCCTTCATGCCGTTGCGGATCTGGTAGCCCTCGAAAGCCGGCCCGGAAGCGCAGCTGGTGACCGTGACGCGGCCGTCGCGAGCCAGCGCGATCTCGGTGTTGGTGCCGATGTCGATGGCCAATGACGGCCGCTTCTTGGTCGCCAGGCGCGTGGCGGCGATCACCGCCAGGGCGTCGGAGCCGACGAACCCGGCGATCGGCGGCGGGAAGTGCACGCCGCCCTCCGGGTTCATGTCGAGGCCGAGCTCACTCGCGCGCAGCGTGAGCGGCTCGGCCGCCGCCGGGGCGAACGGCGCCTGCCCGAGGCCGGTCGGCGACAGACCGAGCGCCAGATGGTGCATCGCGGTGTTGCCGACCACCGTCATGTCGCAGACGTGCCACGGGTCGATGCCCTGGCGCTCATACAGCACCGCCAGGTCGGCGTTGACGCCTTCGCGCACGGCGCGCGCCAGATCGGCGCGAACGGTGCCGTCCGCGGCCTGCGCGATGCGGCTGATCACGTCCTCGCCGTACCGCATCTGCGGGTTCTCCAGCGCCTCCTGGTCGATGAGCACCCCGCGCACCAGATCGAACAGGTAGGCGATGACCTTGGAGGTGCCGATGTCGACGGCGACGCCGTACAGCGGCACCGGCGCCTCGCCGGGGCTCACGTCCACGATGCGCTTACCGTAGCGGATGACGACCACGCGCCACTTGCCCTCACGCAGAACGTCGGGCAGGCGGTCCAGGACGGCAAGCGACACGGAGACGCCGCCGAGGGCCTCGTCGAAGCGCTCCAGGTCGGAGCGCGCGTCGGCAAGCGTCGGCGGCTCCAGCCGGAGCGCCTGCGTCGTCACCGCCGGGTGCGCCGCGCCGTGGTGCAGCCGCGACGTAGTGAGGATGCGCCGCTGACCGGCTGTGCCGCGCACCTCGATGCCGACGCGCGCCGAGAGGGGATGCGCCTGGCAAGCCAGGCGC
>Ga0209539_1000862_pt1 | contig 16971 bp, 10 predicted proteins | sample BarGraNGADG00312_2_FD_184499 | JGI IMG/M metagenome (GOLD analysis project Ga0209539, IMG submission 184499) | Arctic peat soil microbial communities from Barrow, Alaska - Barrow Graham LP Ref core NGADG0011-312 (SPAdes) (version 2) | ecosystem: Environmental > Terrestrial > Soil > Wetlands >... | reverse complement strand
GCGGGCGGTCCTCCGTCAGGAAGGCTGACGCCTTGCGGAGGATCTCGACCTCGAGCTCAAGCTCGCGGATGCGCCGCTTGGCGCGGGAGAGCTCGGCGCTCTCTGCGGTCGTGACGCCGGAAAGCTCTCCGCGGTCGATGCGGTCCTGACGGACCCAGTTGTGCAGGCCGCCTTCGCTGATGCCCAGCTCGACTGCGACGCGGCTGACCGGCCGACCGGCCCTCACCAGTGCGACGGCACGGGCGCGGAACTCCGCTGGATACGGTCTTGGCATGATCGGAGCCTTCCAGAACAGGTCCGATCCTCAATCCCCCGAGGTAACCAATCCGTGGGGCAGGTCAGTGGCCGCGGCGACACTGCGGATCGCGCGCCCGCGCACGCTCGACCACAGCCGGATCGCGTACGTGCGAGGCCCGGAGGGGGCATCGGCGACGGGCCGCCGAAGCGCGGGTCTGACGCGCCCGGTGTTGGACGATGTCGTGCCGTTCGGGCCGGCAGCTGCGCCGCCAGGTGACGAGCCCGAGCACCTCCTCGTGCCGACGAGTCTCGTCGGGAGGGGCACGCCCGCCGTTGCGCCTCGGCGGCGGGTCTGAGATGCATGATCTAGCGATTGTCGGCGCGGGTGGCATTGCCGAGGTGCACGCGCAGGCCGTCCAGGAAACGGGGAGCCGCGCGCGGATCGTCGCGGTGGTCGACCCGGACCCGGCCAGGGCAGCCGCGTTCGCCCGTCGCTGGGTCGTCCCCCGCACTTACGCATCGCTGGGCGATCTCCTTGCCGTTGAACGACCCGAACTCGTTCACCTGTGCACGCCGCCCGGCACTCACCGCGCGCTGGCCGTCGAGGCCTTGGCAGCGGGGGTGAACGTGTGGTGCGAGAAGCCGCCGGCGCTGAGCCTCGCCGCGCTGGACGAGATCGCAGCCTCCGAAGTTGCTGGCGGCGCACGGTTCGCGACGGTGTTCCAGCATCGGTTCGGCAGCGGCGCACGGCGTCTCCGGGCACTCACACAGTGCAACGCGTTGGGCCGGTTGATGGTCGCCGAGTGCCGAACGCTCTGGTATCGGCCGGACTCGTACTTCGAACCCGCGTGGCGCGGGCGCTGGGAGACCGAGGGCGGTGGCCCGAGGATGGGGCACGGCATCCACCAGATCGACCTGCTGCTCTCGATCCTGGGCCCGTGGCGGGAGGTTTCGGCCTTTGCGGCTCGACGCGCCCGCCCGACCGCCACGGAGGACCTCTCGGTCGCGCTCGTGACCTTCCCCGAGGGCGCGGTTGCCACGGTGGTCAACAGCCTGGTGTCGCCACGGCAGGCGAGCAGTCTACGGTTCGACTTCGACTTCGCTACGGTCGAGCTTCACCACCTGTACGGCTACGAGGACGACGACTGGACTGTCACCGCGCTCGAAGGACATGAGGACGAGGTGGCGCGCGCGTGGTCGGACGCCGGCCCCGCGGGCGTGCCCAGCGGCCACCTGGCCCAGCTGACGGCTGTGCTGGACGCGCTCGACGCTGGGGCACCACCGCCAGTGACCTCGGCCGATGCGCGCCTGACGCTCGAGCTGGTTGCCGGCATCTACGCATCGGCCTTCACGGTCCGGCCGGTGCGCCGCGACGAGCTGATGGATACGCCCTACTACAAGGCGATGGATGGCGGGGGCGTTGTCTGGACCGACGAGGGCGAACCGAGAAGGGGCCAGATGTGAGCACGAGCCTTGAGCCCGGACTACCGGGTCTGTCGGTGACCCACGAGATGGGTCGGTCGGTCCGGGTGCAGTACGGCACCGTCGAACTGGCACGGTATGTCTACCGGCCGTGGGAGCCTCAGCTAGAGGCTCCGCGGCCATACCTGCATCCGCTGCGGACGCTTGGCGGCGAGCTCGTCAGCCTCTACCGTCCTCACGACGACAGATGGCACAAGGGCATGACGTGGGCGGTGCCCAACATCGGTGACCAGAACTTCTGGGGCGGCCCGACGTTCGTGCGAGACCAGGGGTATGTGCAGCTGCCGAACAACGGGGCGATCGTGCACCGCGCGTTCGATCTGCTGGATGCGAGGCCCGAGCGGGTCTCGATTCATGAGCGGCTGGAATGGATAACCCAAGGCGGTGCGACATGGTTCACCGAGGCCCGCACCTTGGCCTTCACCGTGAGGGACGATGCCTGGGTGATGACCTTCGGCACGCGGTTCACCAACGTGTCCGGCACCCCAGCCGTCTTTGGCAGTCCCACCACGAAGGGGCGACCGAACGCAGGCTACGGTGGGCTGTTCTGGCGAGGCCCGCGCTCGTTTGCGGGTGGCACAGTGCGCTTGCCCGACCGGTGCGGCACCGACGACCTCATGGGCGAGCGTGCGCCGTGGCTCGCTTTCACCGGCCGGCACGACGAGGACGGGGCGAGCTCGACGCTCGTCTTCGTGGACGCAGTCGACAACCGTGGCCACCCGACGCAGTGGTTCGTCCGGAGCGGGTTGTACGGAGGTGCGGGACCGGCACCATTCTTCGACGAGGAGGTCGCGGTTGCCGACGGAGCATCTCTGGCGTTCCGCTACGCCGTGGTGGTCGCGGACGGGGACCGCGGGCGGCTGGGCACAGAGTCGCTGGCGCTCGCCGGCCGCGCCGCTCTCGGGGCCGCCGGCGAATAGCGAGACCGGCTGCCATCGAGTTGCGAGGTTCGATGTGCCGCGGTCGTCGGCTGCGCCTCGTCGACGCCGGATGCCTCAACGGGCTGAAGGTGCCGCGCCCACCGAGTCGTGCCAGATGACCGACATGTAAGGGCCGGCGTCCGCGGGCACCGGCTCGCCACGGAGCTCGGCGATCATCTGGCACATCGCAGCGCGCCCGATCCGCGCGTGGTGGATCTGCACACTGGTCAGTGAGGGGTTCAGCCACTCACCGAGCTCGTTGATGTCGAAGCCCGCGACGCTCAGGTCGTCTGGGATACGCCAGCCGCGCAACGACGCTCCTCGGACGACTCCGGCTGCGAGCAGGTCGTTGGCGCCGATGATGGCGGTGACTCGGCTGTCCGTCGGCAGGTCGAGGACTGCCTGCATCGCTCGCTCGGGACGCCACTCGCACTCGACGACGCCGTAGGACTCCAGGCCGAGGCGCTCGATCGCAGCCAGGTACGCGTCACGCCGCCGCCGCGCGGACTCGTAGGTGAGGTCGCCCGCGACGTGCATGAAGCACCGGTGGCCGTTGGCGGCGAGCTTCTCAATAATTTCGCCGATCGGGGCGCCGTCGGCGAGCTCGCCGATGCTTCGCATCTCATCTTCGTAGATACCGAACACGCGGAGTGGCGGGCCGGACGAGCCCCGGCCGACCCCCGGTTCGAGCGGAGTCAGCGACAGGACGCCTTCGAACAGCCCGGACTCGACGAGCTCGAGCATGCGTTGGCCACGAGTCCGGAGGGTGCCGCCGACCGTCACGACGTCGATGTCGTAGCCGTTCTCGTGGGCAACCTTCCGGACGCCCTCAAGCACCTCGACGGAACTGTGGGCGGAGCCTTCCGGGAGAAGAACGGCCAGCCGTCCGGTTCGACGCGTGCGCATCGCACGCGCGGCCAGGTTCGGTCGGTAGTCGAGCTCGTCGATCGCTGCGCGGATCCGCTCCTGGGTGGGGCCCTTCATGCCGGCGCCTTGGAAGCGCAAGAACCGGGAGACCGTCTGGTGCGACACACCAGCACGCCGGGCGACCTCCTTGATCGTGACACGGCCCGTGTCTGCACTGGTCATGCGAGGACCTCGGCTGGGCACTCACTCGCCATCATGGGGACATCTTGACACACAGAGTGAACGAACACTATTCTTACCGAACAGCGAAAGTGATCGATCACTATCGACTGTTCGGGTCGGGGCAGTCTCGGTCGTTCTCATCTCGACAGACGAGGAAGTCGTGTCCATGAGTTGCTACTCGCGCCGCCTGCGCGCCGGCGTACCAGCGTCCGAGGTGGCCCCATGAGCCTCGCCGAACTGCAGCGCGCCGCTCGGCGCACGCCCAAGGTGGCTGCCAAGCCCGACACGCACGACAACAAGGCTGCGCTCCAGTTCCTCGGCCCGTGGATCATTGGATTCTTCGGGCTGACGCTCGGTCCGATGCTCGCTTCCCTGGTGCTGTCCTTCACCGACTACAACCTGCTGCAGAACGCGAAGTTCGTCGGGCTGGACAACTTTGCGCACATGCTGACGGACACGCGGCTGCACCAGTCGATCAAGGTGACGTTCACCTACGTTCTCGTCGGCGTGCCGAGCCAGCTCCTGGTCGCACTGTTCCTCGCCTTGGTCCTCGACCGCGGCGTGCGTGGACTGACGTTCTACCGGTCGGCCTTCTACCTGCCCTCGCTGCTCGGGTCCAGCGTGGCGATCGCCGTCTTGTGGCGGCTCGTCTTCGGTGGGCAAGGACTCTTCAACGACATATTGGGCTGGTTCGGGGTGAGTGCCGCGACCAGCTGGATCGCTGACCCGAGCACGGCGCTGTCGACGATCATCTTGCTGCACGTCTGGACCTTCGGGTCGCCGATGATCATTTTCCTCGCAGGCTTGCGCCAGATCCCGCGCGAGTACTACGAGGCGGCCTCCTGCGACGGTGCAACGATATGGCGCCAGTTCCGCCACATCACCCTGCCGCTTCTCACGCCGATCATCTTCTTCAATCTCGTCCTCGCAATCATCGGATCGTTCCAGGCGTTCACCCAGGCCTTCATCGTCTCAAACGGCACAGGGGGCCCCACGGACTCAACGCTCTTCTACACGCTCTACCTCTACCAGCAAGGGTTCGGCCAGTTCCGGATGGGGTACGCGTCGGCTCTGGCGTGGCTCCTGGTCGTCATCGTCGGCGCCTTGACGGCCGTCAACTTCTGGGCGTCGAAGTTTTGGGTTCACTACGATGACTGACACTCTCGCGGCCACCCCGATGAACGCGGCAGACGCCACACGAAATGGAACTCCTATGCGCAAGCGGCGCGTTCGCACCAGAGTTTCCAGCACGACGCGGCACGTGTTCATGATCCTCGCCGTTGTAGTGTCGCTCTATCCCGTGCTGTGGATGGTCGTCAGCTCGCTGCGTCCCGACGGGCACATCTTCAACAACCCGTCGCTGGTGCTGAACACATTCGACACCTCGAACTACACCCACGGGTGGAACGCCCTCGGACGACCGTTCGGCGTCTATCTGCTGAACTCGGCGATCGTCGTGCTCGGTGCGGTCACGGGGAACCTCATCACGTGCGCGATGGCGGCATACGCGTTCGCGCGGCTGCGCTTCAGGTTCCAGCGGCCGGCCTTCGCGGCGATGCTGATGACGATCATGCTGCCCATCCATGTCGTCGTCGTGCCGCAGTACGTGATCTTCGCGCATCTCCACATGGTCAACTCGTTCTGGCCGTTGATCCTGCCGAAGTTCTTCGCGACGGACGCCTTCTTCATCTTTCTCATGGTCCAGTTCATCCGAGGACTCCCGCGTGAACTCGATGAGGCTGCCCGGATCGATGGGGCGGGGCATTGGCGCATCTTCGGTCAGATCCTGTTGCCGTTGATGACACCTGCGCTCGCCACCACCGCGATCTTCACGTTCCTCTGGACCTGGAACGACTTCTTCAGTCAGTTGATCTACCTGACCGATCCCAATCTGTACACGGTCCCGGTCGCCCTTCGTTCGTTCATCGACGCTCAGGGCAAGTCGTCCTATGGGTCCATGTTCGCCATGAGCGTTGTCTCGATCGTGCCCCTCCTTCTGCTCTTCGCCTTCGGGCAGAAGTACCTGATCCGTGGAATTGCCACCACGGGTGGGAAATAGCTTTCGTGGCAACACGTCAGGAACATTCGGAGCGACCAGCCCCGGATCACAACCAGCAGCAGTACCAACAGAAGGGAAATCCCATGCGTTCGACAGTGCTGTCCAGACGCAGCGTCGCAATCGCCGCCATCTCTCTCGTTGCCGCACTCGGGCTCGCGGCCTGCGGCACGCAGAACACGCCGTCCGCTTCTTCCACGGGGGCAGGCGGCACAACGGACACAGGGCCCACGCTGAGCTCGGGCGACGTGACGCTCCGCGTCAACTGGTGGGGCGGCGACGCCCGCGTCCAGCGGACCAACAAGGCCATCGACGCCTTCGAGGCCAAGTACCCGAACATCCACGTCACCGGTGAGTTCTCGGACTGGAACGGCTACTGGGACAAGCTCGCCACCTCGGTCGCCGGTGGCAACGCGCCTGACGTCGTCCAGATGGACGAGCTGTACCTCGCGTCCTATGCGCAGCGCGACACGCTGTACGACCTGTCGAAGCTGTCGCAGCTCGACACGTCGCAGCTGGATCCGGGCGTGGTCGGCCTGGGCAAGTCGAACGGAACGCTGGACGCCATGCCGATCAGCACGACGGGCTTCGGCATCATGGTCAACGATGACGCGCTCGCCCAGCTCGGCCTGACGCTCCCGGACACCGACACATGGACGTGGGACGATCTCAGCGCGTTCGCGAAGAAGATCAGCGACGCATCGGGTGGCTCCGCGGTCGGCATCTCGCCCATGAACAACGGCTACTCGCTGCGACTGTGGGCGCGTCAGCACGGCGAGGAGCTGTTCACTGACGGCAAGGTGTCCATTTCGACCAAGACGTTGGCCGGCTTCTTCCAGTTGGCGCTCGACTGGACGAAGTCCGGCGCCGCGGCGTCCGCCTCGCACCAGGCCGAGGTCGCCTCGGTCGCCCTCGACCAGTCGGACATCGCGACCGGCAAGCAGGTGCTCTCGTTCACCCAGGCCACGCAGATCTCGGCGTACTCGGCCGCGGCGGGCGACGCGAAGTTCTCTCTCGTGCCGATCCCGACCGACGACGCGAACAAGGCACCCTACGGGTACCTGAAGCCAGGCATGTACTGGGCCGTCTCCGCCAAGAGCGCGCACCCGGCCGAAGCTGCGCTGTTCGTCAACTTCATGATCAACGACCCCGACGCAGGCGCAATCCTCGGCACCGAACGCGGCATCCCTTCCAACCCGAAGGTCGTCGACGCAGTCAGCGGCTCGCTCTCTGCCACTGAGAAGATCGCTGCCGACTTCGACGCCAAGGTGGCCGAGCACATCGGCGACGCTCCTGAGATCACGCCCAACGGAGGCAGCGCCCTGGACGCGACGATCGCCCGCTACCTGCAGGAGGTCACGTTCGAGCGGCAGACGCCCGCAGACGCAGCCAAGGCGTTCACCGCTGAGATCCAGGACAGCATCGACTCCGCGAGCTGAGTCCGGCGGCGGGGGCGTGCGCCCAGAGGAGCGCGCCCCCGCCGCAGCCATTGCCGATCGACGGAGGCCCGTCGTGCGGACGAACGCCGCCCGAGCCACTGACGGGTCACCCGAGGAGAAGCCGCTGTGAATGTGTCCACCGAGGAGTTGTCGACGAGCGACGCGTCGCCATTGACGTCCCCGCGCATCGACTATCTCGTCGACGACCGCCGTGAAGGGCTGACGGTGGCCGAGCGCGGCGAGCCGGTGTCGATCGCGGTGGACCGCCGGGAGTCGTCGGCGGTCCGGCGGGCTGCGGACTGTCTGGAGCAGGACCTGGCGGACATCTGCGGCTGCTCGGCCAGCGTGGCTGCCACCTCGGTGGGCGCGCGCCTCGTGGTGGGAACCGTCGGGGTCTCGCCCCTCATCGATGAGGCGATCGCCCATGGACTGCTCGACGTCTCCGCGCTCCGGGACGGTGACGGCGCCCTGCGCTGGGAGGGATTCGTCATCCACGCCACCGACGAGGTCCTCTATGTCGCCGGCGCTGACCGACGCGGGACGGTCTACGGCATCTACGAGCTGGCCGAGGCGATCGGGGTCTCGCCGTGGCGTTGGTGGGCTGACGTCCCGGTGCGCGTTCGCGAGCACGTCACCGTGCGTCGGGGAGTGCTCGTCGCGGACTGGCCGTCGATCCGTTACCGGGGGGTGTTCCTCAACGACGAGGAGGAGCTCGACGCGTGGGCTCGCGCCCACACCCCGGACGGCACGATCGGTCCGGCCGCCTATCGGCGCGTCTTCGAGCTGATCCTGCGCCTCAAGGGCAACTACATCTGGCCGGCGATGCACGTCAGCGCCTTCAACGCGGACCCGGAGAACGGCCGCCTGGCGGACGAGATGGGCATCGTCGTCGGCACCAGTCACTGCGACATGCTGCTGCGCAGCAATCAGAACGAGTGGACCCCATGGACCGCCGCCCGTCGTGAGCATGTCGAGTACGACTACTCGATCCCCGGCGCGAACCGCGACGCGCTTCGTGAGTACTGGCGCGGCAACGTCGAGCAGAACGGCGGCTACGAGGTCGGCTGGACCGTCGGCATGCGCGGCGTCCACGACAGCGGGTTCGTCACGTCGGCGATCGACGACGACGAGGTGCTCTCGGAGCACGAGAAGCAGCGCGCACGCGTCCGGCTGCTCGAGCAGGTGATCCTCGATCAGCGACAGATCCTGTCCGACGTCCTCGGCGCAGACCGGGCGCGCGACAGCTTCCAGACGTTCATCCCGTACAAGGAGGTGCTCCCGCTGTACGACGCGGGCCTCGACGTCCCTGACGACGTGACGATCGTCTGGACCGACGACAACTTCGGCTATGTGCGCCGCTACCCGAGCGAGACCGAGCGTGCCCGGTCCGGCGGCCACGGGCTCTACTACCACTCGTCGTACTGGTCCCCGCCGTCCCGCAGCTACCTGTTCGTCTCCTCGATGCCGCTGGCCCACATGAAGTACGAACTCGGCAAGGCGTACGAGAACGGGATCCGCCGCCTGTGGGTCGACAACATCGGCTCTCTCAAGCCGCTCGAGCTCGACATGGAGTTCTTCCTCCGGTACGCCTGGGAGGTCGGCAAGGAGACGACGACCGCTGACGTCCTGCAGTTCACGGCACAGTGGGCGGACCGGACGTTCAGCGGTGGGCACGGCCGGGCCGTCGCCGAGATCCTGACGACCTCCGCCCAGGTCACCAACGTCCGCAAGCTCGAGCACCTGCGGTCACGCGTCTTCTCCCAGACCGGCTACGGCGACGAGGCCGCGCGTCGCCTCGCGACGCTGCGCGCGCTGTACGACCGGACGAACGACCTCCTGGCGGCGCTGCCGGAGCCGGAGCGGGACGCGTTCTTCCAGCTCGTCGCGCTCCGTGTGCACGCCTCCTACCTGGTCAACGCCCAGTTCGCCTACGCCGACCGGAGCGCGCTGGCGTACGAGCAGGGCAAGTGGCGCGCGGCCGACCGTTATCTCGCCCTCTCCCGCGAGTTCGACGCCCACAAGCGGGCGATGCTGCACTTCTACAACCAGGTGATGGCCGACGGGAAGTGGGACGGCATCCTCACGCCCGAGGCGTTCCCGCCGCCCACGATGGCGCTCCTGCCGGCGGCTCGGCCCGCGCTGCGTGTCGGCGGTCCGGGGCTCGGTGTGGTGGCGTGGGGCGAGGACAGGCCCGTCGAGCACCCGCACCTGGACTTCTGGCCCGGCGGCACCGGGACCAAGTGGATCGAGGTCTTCAACACCGGTGCCGGGTCCGTCGACTTCGCCGTGACCTGCGACGAGTGGCTCGAGGTCGTGCCGGCGAGCGGCTCTGTCGACACCGAGCAGCGCCTCACGGTGCGCCTGAAGGATCCCCTGGGTGCCGCGGGGCGCTGCGGTGCCATCGAGGTGTGCGGCCCGTCCGGGGGCCGGACGATCGCCGTCACCGTCGCGGTGCACGACGCGCCCGTGCCCGCGGGGTCCGGGCGCATCGAGGCAGACGGGTACATCGCGATCCCGGCCGCGGACGCCGACGAGTGGCACAGCACACCGGGAAGCGCGTGGGTCGAGCTGCCGTACCTGGGCCGGCACACGGGTTCGCTCGTCGGGTCGCGCCGGGCCGCGTCAGACGTCGACGGGGTCGCCGGGGTCGGCGGCGGATGGGTCGGCTACCGGCTGCAGCTCGTCACCGCCGGTGCCCACCTGGCCGAGCTCCACCGGTTTCCCAGCCTGAGCTCCGTCGGACGGCTGCGACTGGCGATCAGCGTGGACGATCTGCCACCGGTGGTCATCGAGTCCCCGACCACGGACGAGTTCCGTGGGGCCTGGGCCGAGGCGGTCGTCGACGAGGTGGAGCGGCTCCGGCTGCGTCTGCCCTACCTGCAGGCCGGCCCGCACGTCCTGCGCGTGCACGTCGTCGACGCGAACGTGGCGTTCTCCCAGCTCGTCGTCTACACCGCCGCGCCCGTGCGCACGTCCTTGGGACCGCCGCCCAGCGCCCGGCCCGGCCAGCACGCCCCCGCGGCACCCGATCCCGACCCGGGTCAGGTCGACCTGTCGGTCCTGGACGCCATCGCGCGTGAGGTCTACCGGACGGAGCCGTACCGGCTGGCGCCGCCGCCGGTCGTGTACGCCGACCGGCACTACTGGGACGCCGACACGACGTTCGTCCGCAACCGGTCCGTCCCGCAAGCATCGCTCGGCGCAGCACGCTATGCCGCGTCCCCCGACGGGAGGAAGGACGTGATCACCGCGTTCGCACCCGGGCCGGTCCTGGAGCGCGGTGGTGTGCTCGCCGTCGAGCCGGAGCGGGCGCTGGGCCAGACGCTCGACGCGTACCGGACGACGAGCCTCGACGAGCCGTCGGTGTCCTGGACGCACACCCAGGCCGAGACCGATGGCGGCACCGGGCTCGCGATGCATGTCGACGCCCCGGGGCGCCGCTGGGACGACCCCCTCGCCGCACCCGGTCTGCACGTGCGGATCGATGTCACCACACCGGGGACCTATCACGCCTGGGCGCTGGTCAAGTTCGACGGCGATGACGACGACTCCTGCGTCCTCGCTCTCGACGGCACGCCCCAGCCGGCGACCGAGCAGTTCTGCCACGGCGACCTGTTCAGCTTCGGCACCCAGCAGATCTGGCTGTGGGCCGAGCTCAGCGACCTGACGATCGGGACGGGCCGCCACACCCTGTCGATCCTGGCGCGCAAGGCCGGGCTGCGTGTCGACCGCCTGTACCTGACCCTGGGCGACGAACGTCCCCCGGCCGACGCGGACTGGTCGGCATGACCCGTGCGGCACCACCTGATGACCGAACCGCACCACGAGAAGGGCTTCGCTCCATGACAACCCCGGTCGCCGCTGCGCGCGAAGGGCGCCGCCACGTCGAGTACGAGACCGGGTCGAACCGACTCCCCGCGCGAGCGTGGGCGCGGTCCGACGCGCCGCGCCTCTCCCTGTCGGGGGAGTGGCACTTCCGCTACTCGACGGAGCCCGAACCGGCGGTCGACTTCCTCGCGGGTCCGTCCGGGGAGGGGTGGGGCGCCATCGACGTCCCGTCACACTGGCAGCTGCGCGGGCACGGGCGACCGATCTACACCAACATCCGCTACCCGTTCCCCGTGGAGCCCCCGCACGTTCCCGACCTCAACCCCGTGGGCGACTACGTCCGCGAGATCGACGTCCCCGCCGACTGGTCAGTCGGTCGCACCGTCCTGCGGTTCGACGGCGTCGACTCCTTCGCGCACATCTGGGTCAACGGGCACGAGATCGGCACGACCAGCGGCAGCCGGCTCGCCAACGAGTTCGACGTGACCGGCGCGATCCGCACCGGTGGCGCCAACGTCGTCGCGGTCCGCGTGCTGCAGTGGTCTGCGAACAGCTACCTCGAGGACCAGGACATGTGGTGGCTGTCCGGGATCTTCCGCGACGTCCGCCTCGAGCTCAGGAGGCCCGGTGCGATCGGCGACCACCACGTCGTCGCCGACTACGACGCCGGGACACGGACCGGGCACCTCCTCGTCGAGACCGACGTTCCCGCCCGCGTGGTCATCCCCGAGCTCGCCGTCGACGCCCCGTGTGGTGAGTCGCTGACGATCGCGCAGGTCACCGGCTGGACGGCGGAGGCCCCCCGGCTCTACCACGGCACGATCGAGTCGGCGGGCGAGACGATCCAGATCGCCGTGGGTTTCCGGCGGGTCGAGGTCGTCGACGGGGTGATCCGCGTGAACGGCTCCCGCGTGCTGTTCCGCGGGGTGAACCGGCACGAGTTCGACCCCGACAACGGCCGCGCGGTCGACGAGCAGACGATGCTCCGCGACGTCGTGCTGATGAAGCAGAACAACATCAACGCGGTCCGTACCAGCCACTACCCGCCCCACCCGCGCTTCCTGGAGCTGTGCGACGAGTACGGCTTGTGGGTCATCGACGAGTGCGACTTCGAGACCCACGGGTTCTACCAGGACGGTGGCGAGACCTCGCTGACCGGGAACCCGGTCGACGACGACCGGTGGCGCGAGGCGCTGGTGGACCGGGTGCGGCGGATGATCGCCCGCGACCGGAACCACCCGAGCATCCTGCTCTGGTCGCTCGGCAACGAGTGCGGGCCCGGCTCCAACATCGGTGCCATGGCCGAGGAGGCCCGTCGGCTGGACCCCACCCGCCTGATCCACTACGAGTGCGACTGGACGTGTGCGCACGTCGACGTCTACAGCCGCATGTACACCTCGCACGACGAGGTCGAGGAGATCGGTCGTCGCGCCGAGCCCGCCCTGGACGACGCGCTCCTCGACGCCCACCGCCGGGCCCTGCCCTTCATCGTCTGCGAGTACGCGCACGCGATGGGCAATGGGCCGGGGGGGCTGGCCGAGTACCAGGACCTGTTCGAGCGGTACCCGCGGTGCCAGGGCGGGTTCGTGTGGGAGTGGATCGACCACGGGCTGCGGATGCAGGACACCCAGGGGCGTGAGCTCTTCGGCTACGGCGGGGACTTCGGGGAGGAGATCCACGACGGGAACTTCGTCGCCGACGGCCTGCTCTTCCCCGACCGCACACCGTCGCCGGGGCTGTGGGAGCTGAAGAAGACCTTCGAACCCGTTCGGATCGCCCCGGACCCGTCGGGGATCCGGATCCGCAACCTCCAGGACTTCGCAGGGACCCGTTCGTTCGCGTTCGCCTGGACGCTCGAGGCGGACGGGATCGTCCGGGCCGCGGGCGAGCTCGACGTCCCCGACGTGCCCGCCGGCGCCGACGTGGTGGTGCCGGCGCCGACGCTGCCCTCGACGGCCGGCGAGGCCTGGTTGACGGTCCGCGCGACGTTGAGCCAGGACGCGGAGTGGGCGGCGGCCGGGCACGAGCTGGCGAACGGCCAGTGGGTGGTGTCGGGCGCGTCCGCGCGGCCCGTCCCCCCGCGGGTCGTCGTCGCGGGCAGCGCGCTCGGCCCCGGGACGTTCGACCGGCACGGCCGGCTCGTCGAGCTCGCCGGCATGCCGCTGGTCCCGCCGCGCCTCGACCTGTGGCGAGCCCCGATCGACAACGACTTCGGCTGGTACGGAACACCCGTCGAGGCGCAGTGGCGCGAGCACGGGCTCGACCGGATGCTCGACCGGGTCGAGTCCGTCGAGCGCGGGGCGGACTACCTGCGCATCAGCGTCAGGACCGCGGCGGCGGCGAGCGAGACGGCGATCCGCAACGTCTGGACGTGGTCGACGGATGGCGTGGGCCTGGACCTCGTCCTCGAGACGGAGCCTCTGGGCAGGTGGGGGTTCGCGCTGCCGAGGCTCGGCATCCGTCTCGGCCTGCCAGCCGGGGTGAGCCGAGCGGAGTGGTACGGCCGCGGTCCGGGTGAGACCTACGTGGACTCCTGCCGTTCCCAGCTCGTCGGGCGCTACTCGGCGAGCGTCGACGAGCTCCAGACGCCCTACGTGAGGCCGCAGGAGAACGGGAACCGGTCCGACGTCCGGGAGCTGCTCCTGAGCACCGCCGGTGAACCGGTGATGCGTGTCGTCGGCCAGCGCACGTTCGCGTTCACCGCGCGACGCTGGACGAGCGAGGAGCTGGACCGCGCGCGGCACCCCACCGACCTCGTTCCGACAGAGTCGGTGTGGCTCAACCTGGATCTCGAGCAGTACGGACTGGGCTCCGCGGCGTGCGGACCAGGTGTGCTGCCGCAGTACGTCCAGTGCGCGAGACCCACCACGCTCCGCCTCCGATTCGAGCCGCCCCGCTGAGATCGGGTCAACGCGAAGGTGCCGGAAGCTCTTGCCACCACCGGGACCACCGGATCGCCAACCGGATCGAGCAGACGGACCGGCGCCCACAGATCCGCACGCAGCTCGACCATGCCCACCCTCGGCACGATCAACAGGGACAGATCACGATCTCTGCGAACCCTTCGGCCATGCACCGGACCGTAGCCACCCCCGAACCAGCTGAGCAGCCAAACAGCTCCCGGTCCATCGCTAGTTCAGTCAACAGGTGAACGTCGGCTTGGCGTTCTCCTTCTCGCTGTGCGAGGTGACCAGGGTGGCGTCGACATCGACAACCACCGGATGGCGGGCATCGGCGCCGTGGTCTAGGGCGTGGGTCCCGGCCGCGCCCCAGACCCGTGCCCGGGCGGTCGCGCGGGCCCGGTCGATCGCCGGCAGGACCCTGTCGACATCCGCCGCCAGGCGGGCGATCGTGCGCGAGAGCGTCGGGTCCGAGGCGACCGGGCCGAAGACCGCCGGCTCGGCCCGGACCACGGCCAGGTCCGAGCAGGTGTCCCCACCCAGCGCCAGGGTGATCGCCAGGTCCAGCAGGACCTTGGCAGGGTCATGCACCGCATTGGCGGACCGCCACGGCGCGAGCGCCGCGCTCAGCCCGACGTCCAGACCAGCAGCCCGGACCGTGGAGGTCAACAGCACCCCACCGGCCTGACCGACCGCCGACCCGCCCGCCGCATCGACCCGAACACGCGGATAGAAACCGGTAGTCTTCTTCACCTGGAAGGTGCTCCTCGAACTGGTCTGATCTGTCCCTCGCAAGACACATCATCCCAGTTCAGGGGCACTTTTCACGTCACCGGCACGCGACCGGAGTGAAATCTCCGGGTTAAGGATGGGCTAGGGCTCGCTGCGAGGGCCGCCGGGCGGGTGACCGCTGGGAGGGCGTCACCTTCCGCGCGGCCTTGCCCTGCCGGCGTGCGGCGTGGCTGGGTCTTGCGTCAGGTGGAGGACCGGTCGGTGACGAGCTTTGCGGGGTCTGGTCCAGGTGGCCGGTCTGGGTTGCGCTGCGGTTCGGAAACCTGGTTCCGAGTGCAGGCCGTGAACTTAGGAGCTCGTGTGGCGGCGGACTGCTTCGAACGCGGCAAGGGCCTTGTCGTCGGCGTCGGGCAGGGTGTGCAGGTACTTCTGGGTGGTCATGATCTGGGCGTGGCCCATGCGTTCCATGACCGATTTCAGGTCTGCGCCGCCGGCGAGGAGCCAGGAGGCGTGGGCGTGGCGCAGGTCGTGCATCCGGACGAGGAAGTCGACGCCGGATCGTTCGACAGCTGGCCGCCAGTAGCGGGTGTTGAAGGTGGCTCTCGACAGTGGCTGACCGGCGGCGACCTCTCGGGAGGGGAAGAGTAGGTCGCTGCGTCGGATCCCAAGTGCGGCGATCCGGGCCGCCAGGGTGTCGAGCAGTTCCTGCGACACGCGGAGGGTGCGGGGCTCGTCGTCCTTGGGGTAGGGCTTGACGATCATGCGCTCCCCGGTGGGGGAGTCCTTGCGGGAGACCTCGACGATCGTCTCCTCGACGGTGATCGTGCGGCGCAGGAAGTCGATGTGCCGGGGACGGAGAGCGACGAGCTCGCCCCACCTCAGGCCGGTCTCGATGGCCGTCATGACCATTGCCCTGAACCGGTCGGGGATCTGCGCGAGGACGGACGCGAACTCGTCGGGGGTGAGCGTGCGCGCCTTCCGGGAGACGATCTTGGGCAGCTCGGTGTCCTCGCAGGGGTTGAACGCGATGATCCGGTCGCGCACGGCTCGGGCGAACACGGAGTGCAGCATCACGTGGTACTTGGCGACGGAGCGTGGCGACAGGCCGTTGTCAACGGCTTGCCTGACCCAGTGCTGCACCATCGAGGGCGTGATGTCTGCCAGCGGTGTGGTGCCGAAGTACGGCACGAAGTGGTTCCGCAAGTACGAGAGGTACCCGGCGCGCGTGGTGACTTCGAGGTGCCGCGACGGCAGCCACACATCCATGGCGTAGGCGTGGAAGCCGATGCGGCCGCCGACAGGGTCGATCCACGAGCCGTCCGAGATCTTGTAGTCCTGGCGACCGGCAGCCCTCTCAGCTTCGCGCCGGGTTGAGAACGTCCCGGCCGAGCGGATCCGGCCACCGCGATCCCGGTAGGCCGCGGTGAACCGTGACCTGCCTGTTCGAACTGGTCGCTCAACCACCCAACCCAACGTTGCAACCTCCGACATCGCGTAAGCAGTTCGTAAGCAGACAGGCACGGACTGTGGCGGATCTCAGCGGACGCTGACGGACCTACCTACCCCATCTGACCTGCGGAAACGTAGGATTCGAGGCTAGCAGGAGACCGCCAGAGTGCAAGGTCCACCCGGCTCATAACCCAGAGGTCGCAGGTTCAAATCCTGCCCCCGCTACAAGTGAAGTTGCAGGTCAGAGGCCCTTTCGATCTTCGGATCGGAGGGGCCTCTGGCGTTCGTGACCGCACGGTGACCGCAAACGCTGCCACGGGATGCGGGTGGATGTGCGTGGACGGCGCCGTACCAGCGGCCACCTGAGGCGGTGTGGAGCCGGATACCTCTCCCGGCTTTCGACGCCGCGAAGAAGACGGCCGCGCCGACGGCCGCGACCGGTTCGATGAGCTCAGTGAGCGCGGTGGTGTCCACGTGCAGACCCCAGCGGACTTCCGAGGGCGAGGACGTACCCGACGATGGCGGGGACGACGCTGCGGATGACGGACGGGCCGATGCTGGTGCTCGTGTGGGTGAACGTCCGCCCGGGCGGCCTCACGCAAGGAGCCATGGCGGCCCCGTCGGGTGGCGTCGAGACCCGCCTTCAAGCGGGTTTGGCCCTCGAGCGTGGGCTATGTCAACGCCGAGCGAACCTTGACCCCTTGTTGCCGGTGGCGGATTGTTGGCCCCACCGGGGTGGTGATCTTGCCCTCTGGGTGGGGGCGGCGTGTCGTCACCAATGCAGGCCCCACCCCGGTTCAGATCGTCCCTGTTGGTCGTCGACAGGGAGGTCGGTCAGG
>Ga0209539_1000861_pt1 | contig 16975 bp, 16 predicted proteins | sample BarGraNGADG00312_2_FD_184499 | JGI IMG/M metagenome (GOLD analysis project Ga0209539, IMG submission 184499) | Arctic peat soil microbial communities from Barrow, Alaska - Barrow Graham LP Ref core NGADG0011-312 (SPAdes) (version 2) | ecosystem: Environmental > Terrestrial > Soil > Wetlands >... | reverse complement strand
CCTTGGCCACCCCGTTGTTGATGATGTCGGCGTTCAGGTTCGGCAGATACAGGTTCGCCATCGACTGGATCAGCTGGAGGACGACGACGACCGTCAGCGGGCGCGTGTACGGCTTGAGGTACTCGCGAAGCAGACGCATCAGCATGAGGACTCCTTGGTGTTCAGCACGCCATCGAGGAACAGCTCGACGATGTCGTCCGCGGTGAGGGCGGGATCGGGGCCCGCCAAGGTGGGCCGACTCGCGGTGAGGACGACTGCGACGAGCAGCCGCGCACACACGGCCGGATCCCGCCGCAGGTGGGACCGGTAGGGCTCGAGCAGCGCGGCGAGCGCCTTCCCGATGAGCTCGAGGGGATTAACGGCGGACGCACCGTGCGGTCCGTGGTGGAATCCGCGCAAGCGCGCTTGGTTGCCAGACCCGGCGACCGCCGATCCGTCACTCTCGTCCAACTGGTGCAGGGCGACAAGCAGCCCCGCCACATCGCGGCTGCGGCTGAGCATCACCCGGACCGCCTGGGTAAGGGCGATCCGCGGATCCCCGGCGGGTGCGATCCTTTCCAGTTCGGCGACCGCCGGCGCGGGGTCGAGTGCCTGCTCGACGGCGGCCCTCAAGAGCGCAGCCTTGTCCGGGAACACCCTGAACAGCGTCCCCTCGGCGACACCTGCTGCTTCCGCGAGCTCGCGCGTCGTCACGTTGATCCCGTGGTCGCGCAGCAGCGGCACGGTCGCACGCAGGATCGCGGCCCGGCGCTCGTCGGGCGTCATCGGCGCGGCACGACCGCTCGCACCGTGACCGCCGTTGATGATCGCAGGCGGACTGGTGCGAAGGTCCAGGTTGTCAGGCGTGTTCGGGCGCACGAAGCGATGCTACACCAATGAGTGAGCGCTCACTCATTAGTGTCGACCACGGATCGTCAACCTGCGACGGACGCGCCGTCGGGAGCGTTCGTCACGTGAGCGGCGGTGCCGGTGTCGTCGTCGGCGGGACGAGTGGCGGGGCCGGTGGTGTCGGGTGCTGCCCAGCCTCGACCTCGGGGTTGAAACGCCGACCGCTCGCCCGACCAGCGCTGGTGGCGTCGGCCGATGCGGCCTCCGCTTGGCGCCGAGCCTCGGCAAGCGCCGCGGCCGGGTCGACCAGCGCTGGACCCAGATCGAGCGGCTCGCGCTCGAACATGGGTGCTTCGCCGGTGACCGGCGAAGCCGCCGCTCCCCCGCCGAACCCGACCGCGATCGAGCCGAGCGCCGCGGTGAACTCGGTCGGGATGATCCACAACTTGTTCGAGTCGGTCTGCGCGATCTTCGGCAGCATCTGGAGGTACTGGTACGCGAGCAGCTTCGGGTCCGGGTCGCCGCGGTGGATGGCATCGAAGACCTGGAGGATGGCGCGGGACTCACCCTCGGCGCGAAGGATCGCGGCCTGCGCCGCGCCTTCAGCGGTGAGGATCGCGGCCTGCTTCTGGCCCTCAGCGGTGAGGATCTGCGACTGCTTGACACCCTCGGCGGTGAGGATCGCGGCACGACGGTCGCGCTCAGCCCGCATCTGCTGCTCCATCGAGCCCTGGATGCTGGCCGGCGGGTCGATCGACTTGAGCTCCACCCGGTTGACCCGGATGCCCCAGCGCTCGGTCGCCTCGTCGAGCACCCCACGGAGCTGCCCGTTGATCTGGTCACGGCTGGTCAGCGTCTGCTCGAGGTCCATCGAACCGATCACGTTACGCAGGGTGGTGACGGTGAGCTGCTCGATGCCGGTGATGTAGTTGAAGATCTCGTAGACGGCGCCCTTGGGGTTGGTCACCTGGAAGTAGATGACCGTATCGATGCTCACCACGAGGTTGTCCGAGGTGATCACGGGCTGCGGCGGGAACGAGACGACCTGTTCACGCAGGTCCACCCGGGCGCGCACCCGGTCCACGAACGGGATCAGCAGGTGCAGACCCGCGTCGAGGGTCCGGGAATAGCGGCCCAGCCGTTCGACGATGAGCGCAGACGCCTGCGGCACGATCCGCACCGAGCGGACGAGCGCGATGACGACGAACAGCGCGATGAGCGCGATGAGCAACATGCCAGCAACCTGGCCACCGCTCGGGTCCGAGGAGAACATGTGGATCGACTCCAGTCAGTGAATCAGTGGATGCGAGTGGAAACAGCTTCGACAACAGCAGTCGCGCCCTCGATCCGCAGCACGCGGACCTCGGACCCGACAGGGTGCACCACGCCTTCTTCGGCGCTGCGCGCGGACCAGACCTCGCCGACCAGCTTGACCCGCCCACCGTGGTCGGAGATCTCTGCCACGACGATCGCGATCCGGCCGACCTGCGCGCTCGCGTTGGTCTCCTCGAGCGGGCCGCGCTTGCGCAGATGGCGCAGCAGCCATGGGCGCAACGCCACCAGGAGCGCGACCGAGACGAGGGCAGCGACGACTGTCTGCACGGCTGGATTCGCGCCGAGCCCCGCGGCCAGCGCGCCGGCGAGCGCGCCTCCGGCGAACATCAGGAGTACCAGGGACAGCGAGAGCAGCTCGATCACGCCGAACAGCAGCGCCGCCCCGACCCACCACATCCAGCTCATGCCGGTTGCCTCCCCATTCGACGACCTGGCCGCGGCCCGGGGACGTTGGTTCGATCGTCCACCGGACTGTTTCGATCCTAGGCGCAGGTGATCCCCCGTGGGGGGAAACGCAGCGGTCAGCGAGATGCGCGGGCGGCGAAGCGGTCGTCGCGTCGCTCCACCTCGAGCGCCAGGCCGAAGGCCTCCGAGAGCTGCTCGGAACGGATCACATCGGTCACCGGACCCGCCGCCGAGACACGGCCGCCCTTGAGCAGGAGTGCGTGCGTGAACCCCGGCGGGATCTCCTCGACGTGGTGCGTGACGAGGACCAGCACCGGGCACCTCGGGTCGCCCGCGAGCTCCGCCAAGGCGCCCACCAGCTCCTCCCGGGCACCCAGGTCCAAGCCGGCTCCGGGTTCGTCCAGCAGCAGGATCTCCGGGTCGGTCATCAGCGACCGGGCGATCTGGACCCGCTTGCGCTCGCCCTCGCTCAACGTCCCGAACAACCGGCTGGCGAGATGGTCGACGTCGAACACGTTCAGCAGCGCATGCGCGCGATCATGGTCGAGGGTCTCGTAGCGCTCCCGCCCGCGACCGGTCTGGCTGTACGCCGCCGTCAGGACGACGTCGAGCACGGTCTCCCCCGGTGAGATCCGGTCGGCGAGCGCGGCACTTGCCAGGCCGATCCGCGGGCGGAGCTCGAACACGTCGACCCGCCCGAGCCGCCCCCCGAGGATCGTCGCGGTCCCGGAGCTCGGATGGAGACGACCGGCGGCGATCTGCACCAACGTCGTCTTCCCGGCGCCATTGCGCCCGAGCACGACCCACCGCTCGTCGTCGTTCACGGTCCACGTGACCGAATCGAGGATCGTCGTGGTGCCGCGCCGCACCGAGACGTCCTGCAGCTCGAGCACCGAACTCATGAGCCCGACACTAACCGGCGCGGGGCCCGCATTCTGGTTGCACGCGCGCATACCGTGGAGCCGTGGACAAGACGCCGGAGCTCTTGCGGCTGCCGCGCTCGGTCCTGCTCGCGGTCTGGCTCGACGGCGTCGGGACGGCCGGGGTGACCGTTCGCGACCTGCTCAAGGCGGTGCAGGGCGACGACGAGCCGCACTCGGTGCGCGGACCGGACGACTTCGGCCCCGCCGGCAGCGGTCTCGCGGACCTGGTCGCCGCCTGGGCCGGTGGGCCGCGCGCGGTCACGGCCGTCGTCGCGACGCCGGAAGACCCGTACGGACTCCCCGGAGACGTGGTGGAGGCCATCGGCGCGGCCGAAGGATGCGTGCTGATCGAACTTCCGGACGGCGCCTATGCCGCGGTGCCGGAGGTGGTGCAATTCGGCAGCGTCCTCGAGCAGGGCCACGTGGTCACCTGGGACGTCCGCCGGATCGAGCCGTGGCACGACTCGCTCGGCTCGGGTCTCGGTGGGCTGACCGAGGCCGAGCGCGAGATCCGCCGCGCACTGGCCACGGCGAAGGACACCCTGGCCACCATGAACCTCGAGGGCTGGGGTCGGCCGGCTGCCGACACCGCGGCCGCGCTCAGCTCGGTCCGGGACCTCCGCTGGCCGCTGCCACCGTATGTCGACGGGCGTCGACGCCGGATCCTGGTCAAGGCGATCCGGTTGCGCGCCATCGTGGCGCTCGCGTGCGATGCCGACGGCGGTGGCGTCGACCTGTGGTCCGACGGCGAGCCGGCCGCGACTTTTCGCGCGGTGCACCGGGCGGCACGACTGGCCGTCTCGGCAGCCGTGCTCTCAGCGGGGGTTGACGTCGTCCTCCCACCCAAGGGCTGACTGGTACACCGCCAGGGTCCGTTCCGCAATCGCGTCCCATGAGAAGTGCTCCTCGACCCGGTGGCGCGCGGCGACGCCCCACGCCTTGGCGCGGTCCGGGTTCGAGACGGCGTCCGTCAGCGCGGCAGCCAGGTCGGCAACGAACGCCTCGGGATCGACCGGGGTCCCCGTTCCGTCCGTGACCTGGTCGATCGCCACCAGGAGGCCCGTCTCGCCGTCGACGACCACCTCGGGGATCCCGCCGGTCCTCGTCGCCACCACCGGGAGGGAGCACGCCATCGCCTCCAGGTTGACGATGCCGAGCGGCTCATAGATCGACGGGCACGCGAACACCGTGCCGGCGCTCAGCACGGCGATCAGCTCATCCCGCGGCAGCATCTGCTCGATCCACACCACACCCTCGCGGCTCTCGCGCAGCTTCCCGACAAGGCCGGCCACCTCCGCCGCGATCGCCGGGGTGTCGGGCGCCCCGGCGCACAGCACCAGCTGCACCTCCCGCGGCAACCGCTCGGCCGCCCGCAGCAGGTACGGCAGACCCTTCTGTCGGGTGATCCGCCCGACGAACACCACGGTCGGACGCATCGGGTCGATGCCGAGCGCCCGCACCACCCGATCGCCGTCGAGCGCAGCGGCACCGGTCGGTCGCTGCCACCCGTCCAGATCGATGCCGTTGTGCACCACCCGCACCCGGCTCGGGTCGACGGCGGGGTAGCAGCGCAGGACGTCGTCGCGCATCCCACGACTGACGGCGATGATCGCGTCGGCCGCCTCGTAAGAGGTCTTCTCGGCCCAAGAGGAGAGCGCGTACCCTCCGCCGAGCTGTTCCGCCTTCCACGGCCGCAACGGCTCGAGGCTGTGTGCGGAGATGACGTGCGGGATCCCGTAGAGCCCCGAGGCAAGGTGACCCGCGAGGTTCGCATACCAGGTGTGCGAGTGGACGAGGTCGGCCCCGCCGTCCTGCCCGACGTCGCCGGCCATCTGCAGGTCAGCGCCGAAGGTGCCCAGCACCGGGTGCAGGGCCATGAGGCCCTCGGGCTCCGAGTAGCCGGTCACCCCTGGCTCGTCGCGAGGCCCGTCGAGGCATCTGACCCGCACCTCGATGCTGCGTCTCAGGACGCGCGCTAGCTCGGTGACGTGCACCCCGGCACCGCCATAAACGTGCGGTGGGTACTCCCGGGTCAGAAGATCTACTCGCATATCGCTCACGCTAGCGTGGACGTCCTGTTTGTCGTCTGGCCCTGGTGGCACGCGCACCGTAGGGTCGAGATATGGCGAACCCGCGAGTCCTGGCCATCGTCCTCGCCGGCGGTGAGGGAAAGCGGTTGATGCCACTCACGGCGCACCGCGCGAAGCCCGCTGTCCCGTTCGGCGGCACGTACCGGCTGGTCGACTTCGCGCTGTCGAACCTGGCGAACTCGCAGTACCTGCACATGATCGTGCTGACGCAGTACAAGTCTCACAGCCTTGACAGCCACGTGACCAAGACCTGGACGATGTCGCCGCTGCTCGGCAACTTCGTCGCCCCGGTCCCGGCCCAGCAGCGCATCGGCAAGCACTGGTACCTCGGTAGCGCGGACGCGATCTACCAGTGCCTCAACATCATCGACGACGAGCGCCCGGACATCGTGATCGTCACCGGCGCGGACCACGTGTACCGGATGGACTTCTCCCAGATGGTGGACTCTCACGTCGAGACCGGCGCGGAGCTCACCGTGGCCGGCATCCGCCAGCCGCTCGCCTGGGCCGACCAGTTCGGCGTCATCGAGACCGACCCCGCCGACCAGACGCGGATCAAGGCATTCCGGGAGAAGCCGACCGACGCCGTCGGCCTGGCCGACGCCCCCGACGAGGTCCTCATCTCGATGGGGAACTACGTCGCGAACACCGACGCTCTCGTGGCCGCGGTCACGGCCGATGCCGACAACCCGGGCTCCAAGCACGACATGGGTGGCGACATCGTGCCGTACTTCGTCGAGCGAGGCACTGCCGGGGTCTATGACTTCATCCACAACGACGTCCCGGGCTCGACCGATCGCGACCGCGACTACTGGCGCGACGTCGGCACGCTCGACGCGTACTACGAGGCGAACCGGGACCTCATCTCCATCCACCCGGTCTTCAACCTGTACAACGGCAAGTGGCCGCTCTACACCGGTTACATGGGCAGCCTGCCGCCCGCGAAGTTCGTGCACGGCGGGCCCGGCCGGATCGGGCACGCCATCGACTCGATCGTCTCGCCCGGCGTGCTGATCTCCGGCGCGACCGCCTCGGGTTCGATCCTGTCCCCCGGCGTCCGCCTGCACTCATGGTCGACCGTCACGGACTCGGTGCTGATGGATGGTGTGCACGTCGACCGGCACGCCCAGGTGCACCGCGCGATCCTGGACAAGAACGTGTTCGTCGACAAGGGCGTCCGGATCGGCCTCGACCACGAGCACGACCTGGCCCGCGGCTTCACCGTCACCGAGTCCGGTCTCACGGTTGTGCCGAAGGGCACCATCGTCAACTCGTGACCGCGCGGCCTGCCGAACGCCTGGACGTCCCGTTCGTCCTGGGGTTGAGAACCCGTCGGTACACCCCATCCCGAGCAAGCCGGGAATCGGGTTGACCATCCGGAGCCGAGGTTCAACCCCGGGTCGATGGATGTCAGTCCATCGGGTGCACGAACAGGCCCGACCGCAGCTTGGGCTCGAACCAGGTGGACTTCGGCGGCATGACCTCACCGCGGTCGGCCACGTCCATGACCTCGACCGTTGACGTGGGGTGCATGGCGAAGGCGACGGCGAAGCCCCCGGAGTCGACGAGGCGCATCAGCTCCGCCGTCCCGCGGATGCCGCCGACGAAGGCGATGCGCTGGTTGGTGCGCGGGTCGTCGATCCCCAGCAGCGGGGCCAGCACCTGCTGCTGCAACAGCGAGACGTCGAGGCGCGCGATGGGGTCGGACTCGTCGACGAGCCCGGCGCGGGCCGTCAGCAGGAACCAGCGGCCGTCCAGGTACAGGCCGAACTGGTGTCGTCCTACTTCGGGGGCAGTGCTGGACGGCTGGACGTCGAAGCCGACGCCCAGTGCCGTGAGGAAGGACGCCGGCTCGTACCCGCCGAGATCGCGGACCACCCGGTTGTAGGCCAGGACGGTGAGCTGGTCGGCCGGGAAGAGGACGCTCGGGAAGTCGGCGGCATCGCCGTCACCGCGCTCGTCCCAGACCCGGGCCGCCGCGGCGGTGCGGTGGTGCCCGTCGGCGATGTACAGGGTCGGAATCTCGCCGAAGGCAGTGATCAGGGTCTGGATCAGCTGCGGATCCTGAACGGTCCAGATGGTGTGTCTGATGCCGTCGTCGCAGGTCAGGTCGTACTCCGGTGCTCCGGACGTGACGTGTTCCAGGGTGGCGGCAACGGTCGCGGAACCGGGAGCATCCGGGCGGTACATGAGGAAGACCGGCTCGTCGTGGGCACCGAGGGCGCCGATGTGCCGGGTCCGGTCCAGCTCTTTGTCCGGGCGGGTGTGCTCGTGGGTGGCGATCACCCCGCGCCGGTACTCCTCGACGCTGGTGCAGCCCACGACTCCGGTCTGGACCGCAGCTCCCATGCGTTGGCGGTACACCAGCAGACTCGGCACCTCGTCACGGACCAGCACACCGCGTCGGATGAAGTCCGCCAGGGTTGCCCGTCCGAGCTGGTGGACGTCCTCCGGGTCCGGAGTGGCCGCCGGGTCGAGGTCGACCTCGGGGCGGGAGATGCGCAGGAAGCTGTCCGGGTTGCCGGCCGCGAGGGCTCTGGCTTCGGCGGTGTCCACCACGTCGTACGGCGGGGCAGCGACTCGGCTGACGATCTCGCGGGGTGGACGGAGGGCTCGGAACGGTCGGATCAACGCCACGCGCATACTCTTCCATGCCCACGGGCATGGTCCCGAATCAGCGCTCGAGCCCGGTTTCGCCGATCGGAGGTGCGGCCCGGCGGCCGTCCGGCGTCGGAGCCAGCGGCCTCCGACTAGGGAGCGAGAGCGCGACGCTCGGACGCGGCCGCCATCAGGAAGAACGCCTGCGCCTCGGCCGACGTCCCCGAGTGGTCGAAGTGCGGAGCACCGCACGCGCCTTGCACCAGTCCGTGCTCATCCACGGTGGCCGCAGCAGCGCGCCGCAGGTCCCGCCCGACCTCGATCCACGAGCTCTCGAGCCAGCGGTCGGCGACACCGGTCAGAATCGAGTACGCCAGCATCTGCGCCAGGTTCGTCTCGACGAAGGTGCTCGCGTCGTCGACGATGTCGTGGAACAGACCGTCGTCGCGGCGCCACCTCAGACACGCGTCGATGACGCCGCGAGCCTGCTCGATGACCGCGTGGCGGTACGGCACGGCGCCGTCGGCACGCAGCGCGCGGGCGAGCCCGGCCGCGACCCAGCCGTTGCCAGTCCCCCAGTGCGCGGCGCGTTCGACCCGCCCGCTCGGTTCGTCCCAGATGTGGGACCAGAGCCCGCTCGCGTCGTCGTGCAGGCGACGGCGGTGTCCGTCCAGCTGCGCCATCGCCGCGTCGGCGTGCCCGGTGGCCATCAGGAGCGGGACGACCATGTACACCGAGTCGACCCACACCTGCTCGGTGCCCGTGATGTGGAAGATCGTGCCGTCGGCCGCGCGCGGCGCGGTCCGCAGGATCCAGTCGAGCTGGCTGGCCAGCGCTCCGCGGTCCTCGTCCGACCCCGTCTGCTCCGCGAGCCAGCGCACCGACTCCCCGGCGGCCGCGCCATTGACGATGCCGACGTCCTCGACGTTCGCGAGCGGACCAGCCGGGGCGCGTCGCACCACCGCCTCGCGCGCGAGCAACCAGAGCAGGTCCTGGCGGCCCAGGTCCGCAGCCGCATGGGCGGCGACGCCCTGCTCCCACGGCAGCCGCTGCATCGCGAGCAACGCGAGCAGCACCCGCTGCTCGACGTCGTCGGGAACGGCGGCGGACCCGGTCATCGGCTCAACGGCTCGGTGAGACGACCGCGGTGAGCCGAGACTCCCCGTGGCCGAGCGACGCCCACGGCTCGCGGGTCTCGATCACCGCGAACGCGGCGGTCGGGATCCCGATCCGCACCCGGGCGGAGCCGGCGAGGTCGCTCTCGGGACCGGCCAGTCGAGCCGCGGTCGCGGACATCGCCGGCTCGTGCCCGACGACGAGCAGGGTCCGGATGCGGTCATCGACCGCGCGGGCCAGCGCGAGAACGTCCAGCACCCCGGCGCCGTACAGAGCATCGAGGTACTCGACGCTCTCCGGCGCCGCGTCACCGAGCCCGCCGAGCACGAGCTCACAGGTCTGACGGGCCCGGATCGCGGCCGAGCAGAGCACTTCGTCGGGGACGAGCTCGTCCGCCCGCAGCGATGACCCGACCCCCGACGCCTGCATCCGCCCGCGCAACGCGAGCGGCCGCAGCTCGTCGACGACTCCGCCCGACCGCTCCGCCTTCGCGTGGCGGAGCAGGATCAGCCGACGGGTGCGGTCCGTCATCGGGCTCAGAGCCCCATGGCGTGGACGCCGCCGTCCACATGGACGATCTCGCCCGTCGTCGCCGGGAACCAGTCGGAGAGCAGCGCGGCGACCGCGCGGGCCGTGGGCTCCGGGTTGTTGACGTCCCAGCCGAGCGGGGCGCGCTCGTCCCAACCGCTCTCCATCGAGGCGAAGCCGGGGATCGACTTGGCTGCCGTGGTGCGGACCGGCCCGGCGGAGACCAGGTTCACTCGGATGCCGTCCGGCCCGAGGTCGCGGGCCAGGTAGCGCGCGGTGGCCTCGAAGGCGGCCTTCGCGACGCCCATCCAGTCGTACACCGGCCACGCGTAGCGAGCGTCGAAGGTGAGGCCGACGAGCGCAGAACCGGCGCTGAGCAGCGGCTTAGCCGCCACCGCGAGAGCCTTCAGCGAGTAGGCCGAGACGTGGATGGCGGTGGCGACGTCGTCCCACTGCCCGGCCAGGAAGTTGCCGCCCATCACACTCTGGGGGGCGAAACCGATCGAGTGCACGACGCCGTCGAGATGGTCGACGTGCTCCCGTGCCCGGTCGGCGAGCGCCGCGAGGTCCTCCTCGTTCGTCACGTCGAGCTCCACCACCGCCGATTCACTGGGTAGCCGCTTCGCGATCGCTTGGGTCAGCCGGAACTGACGGCCGAACGACGTCAGCACCACCTCGGCACCCTCCTGCTGCGCGAGCCGTGCAACGTGGAAGGCGATCGAACTGTCCGTCAGGACGCCCGTCACCAGCAACTTCTTCCCCTCGAGCAGACCCATCGGTCGGATTCCCTTCGTTCGTGCTGCGCGAGCGTTCCGGACCGGGCTCAGTGGCCCATGCCGAGGCCGCCATCCACCGGGATGATCGCCCCTGAGATGTACGACGCGTCGTCGGACGCGAGGAACTGAACCACCCCGGCGACCTCGTCGGCGCCGCCGAACCGGCCGGCCGGGATCGCGGTGCGATACGCCTCCTGCCGCTCCGACGGGAGGGACGCGGTCATCGCCGTGTCGATGAACCCGGGTGCCACGAGATTGGCGGTGATACCGCGGCCGCCGAGCTCGCGAGTGATCGAGCGCGCCATGCCGACGAGCCCCGCCTTGGATGAGGAGTAGTTCACCTGACCCGTCCCGCCGTACATGCCGACGACCGAGGAGACCAGGATGATCCGGCCCCGCCGGTACCGGATCATGCTCTTCGCGGCTCGGCGCACGCATCGGAACGTGCCGGTGAGGTTGATGTCGACGACGTCGCCGAAGTCCTCGTCGGTCATCCGCATCAAGAGCTGGTCGCGGGTGATCCCCGCGTTGGCCACCAGGACGTCGACCGGCCCGTTCGCGGCCTCGATCTGGTCGAACGCTGCGTCGACCCCGGCCGTGTCCCGGATGTCCGCGGCCACACCGAGGATGCCCTCGAGCGGCTCTCCGCTGGGGTCGATCGTCGCGACCTTGTCACCGAGCGCAAGGAAGCGGAGCGCGATCGCCGCACCGATCCCCCGGTTCGCCCCGGTCACCACCACGCTGCGTGCTTGCGACACATGCCCTCCCTTTACCGTCGACCGCGCGCCGTCCCTGAACGGACGGAAGGAGTCTGACGGTAGCCGACGACGGCGTGCGACGCGCAGCAGGCTCACGCTGCGGATCCGGCGGAGCACGCCGGGTCATCGCACGGGTAGCCTCGGGTGGTGAGCAGGAGTCACCGGCCGGCGGCCGCTGTGCAGCGCGTCACGAACGCGCCGGTACCGCTCGACGTCGACATCTCCCGGCGGACCCGGCGATACCTGATCCAGATGGGGATCCGGACGGCGTGCTTCCTGTTGGCGATCGTCGTGCCCGGCGTGCTGCGTTGGGTGTTCCTGGCTGCCGCTGTCGTGCTGCCCTACGTGGCCGTGCTCCTCGCGAATGCCGGTCGCGAACACCAGGACGTCGCGCCGATGGGAGTGGACCCCCGCCCGCTCCCGCCGGGGGTCGACCGGCCGGCCCTCGAGCACCGGAGCGATTCATGACAGGCACGACGGAAGGCCTCGAACCGGGCCCCGAGCGCGAGCTGACCTGCAGTGCGCGCGGCTGCCGGGCCGAGGCGACCTGGGCGCTGCGCTGGAACAACCCGCGCTTGCACACACCAGATCGCCGCAAGGTCTGGCTGGCCTGCGACGAGCACCGAGAGCACCTCAGCTCGTACCTCGAGGCGCGCGGGTTCCTGCGGGATGCGGTGCCGGTGGGCGAGCTCGACGAGGAAGCGATCTCGGAGGTGCGTTGAGTGCCCCGCCCAGACCTCGGCCTCGCGCGCCGACTCGCGTCCGTCGTCCTCATCGGCCTGGTGGTCGCGGCGGGCTGTGCACTGGCCGGACGCTGGCAGTGGGGCCGGTTCGTCACCCGCAGCGACGCCGCCCGGGTCGTCGAGCGGAACTACGACGCGCCGGCCGTCCCGCTTGCCACGCTTCTCCCGAGCACGGAATCGGTTGCCACGGATTCGGTGCTGTGGCACCCCGCGACCGTCACCGGGCACTACGAACCGGCTCGCACCGTCCTTCTGCGGAACCGGCCGGTCCTGGGACAGGCCGGTTTCCAGGTGCTCGTCCCGTTCGTGGTCGACGGCGCAGCCGGGGAATCCGATGCGGCGACACCTGTCGTCCTGATCGTCGACAGAGGCTGGGTGGCGACCGACTCCGCCGGCGGCACACCTGCGAGCGTCCCGCCGCCACCGTCGGGCGCGGTGCGCGTCGTCGTCCGGTTGCGCGCCGAGGAACCGTCCATGGTCGGCACCGCTCCGTACGGCCAGACCTACCGGATCTCTCGCGCCGACCTCCTCGCCGGCTGGGGCTCCGCCGGGCCCGCAGCGGCCACCCCGTGGACGAGCGTCGAGATCTACGCCGCCTACGGCATCCTGGCGAGTGAGGACCCGGCGCCGACGACGCCGCTCGCCCCGATCCCCGCGCCCGACACCTCGACCGGACCGCACCTGTCCTACGCGTTCCAGTGGTGGGTGTTCGCGGCCGGCGCGCTGATCGGCGCGGGCCTGCTCGCGCGACGCGAGGTCCTCGACGCCCGGCCGCCTTATCCCGCTCCTGCCGACGAGACAGGCCCCACTCCTCGACCACCGGTTCCAACGGGAGGCACCGGAGACACGCCCGCGAGCGCCACCCCTCGGCGCTCGCGTCGCCCGAGCGCCGAGGAGGAAGAGGACGCCCTGGTCGAGGCGCAGCTCGACCGCGCCCGGGAACTCTAGGCCAGCGCGATCAGGTCGGCGTAGTCCTCGGTCCAGAGGTCTTCGGCGCCGTCCGGGAGCAGCAGCACGCGTTCCGGCTCGAGCGCGCGAACCGCGCCCTCGTCGTGCGTGACGAGCACGACCGCACCGCGGTAGCCGCGCAGTGCCGCGAGCACCTCGGTGCGACTCGCCGGGTCCAGGTTGTTCGTCGGCTCGTCCAACAGCAGCACGTTCGCGGACGAGACAACGAGGGTCGCGAGCGCCAACCGGGTCTTCTCACCGCCGGACAGCACCGCGACGGGCTTGTCGGCGTCGTCGCCGGAGAACAGGAACGAACCGAGGACGCCGCGCACCTGCGTATCGGTGAGATCCGGCGCGGCGGTGCGCAGGTTCTCCAGCACCGTGCGGCTGGTGTCGAGGGTCTCGTGCTCTTGCGCGTAGTAGCCGAGCTTGAGCCCGTGCCCCGGGTTCACCGTGCCCGTGTCGGGGGGTTCGATGCCGTCCAGCAGTCGGAGCAGCGTCGTCTTCCCGGCTCCGTTGAGGCCGAGGACGACGACACGACTTCCCCGGTCGATCGCCAGGTCGACGTCCGTGAACACCTCTTGAGACCCGTAGGACTTGCTCAGGCCGCTTGCGGTGAGCGGGGTCTTGCCGCACGGCGCGGGTTCCGGGAACCGCAGCTTGGCGACCTTGTCGTGCGCCCGCTCGGTCTCGAGCGAGGCGAGCAGGCGCTCGGCGCGACGCACCATGTTCTGGGCCGCGACCGCTTTGGTCGCCTTCGCGCGCATCTTGTCGGCCTGCGCGAGCAGGACGGAGGCCTTCTTCTCGGCGTTCGCCCGCTCGCGCTTCCGCCGACGCTCGTCGGTCTCGCGCTGCCGCAGGTAGGCGTCCCAACCGACGTTGTACTGGTCCAGCTCCGCGCGGTTCGCGTCCAGGTGGAAGACCTTGTTCACCGTCGCGCGAAGCAACGCCGCATCGTGGCTGATCACGATGAATCCGCCCGCGTAGCTGCGCAGGAAGTCGCGCAACCAGGCGATGGAGTCGGCGTCGAGGTGGTTGGTCGGCTCGTCCAGGAGCAGGGTGTCGACGCCCGAGAAGAGGATCCGGGCGAGCTCCACCCGACGTCGCTGACCGCCGGAGAGCGTGCCGATCGGTTGTTCGAGGACCCGCTCGGGCAGGCCCAGGTTGGCCGCGATCCGACCCGCTTCACTCTCCGCCGCGTATCCGCCGGCAGCGGTGAAGCGCGCCTCGAGGCGCGGGTAGCGCTCCAGGGCAGCGTCCCGCGTCTCGTCGTCCGCGCTGGCCATGGCGCCTTCGGTGTCCCGCATCCGCGCGACGAGCTCGTCGAGACCGCGGGCGGAGAGGATGCGGTGCAGCGCGACCGTCTCGAGGTCTCCCGTCCGAGGATCCTGCGGCAGGTACCCGACGTCGCCGGAGCGAAGGATCTGCCCGCCTGGCGCCTGCATCTCCCCGGCGAGCACCTTGGTCAGTGTGGTCTTCCCGGCGCCGTTGCGGCCGACCAGGCCGATCCGATCGCCGGCCGCGACGCGGAACGACGTCGGTTCGAGCAGCACGCGCGCGCCGATGCGCAGCTCGACGCCGTGTGCGGTGATCATCAAGGCTCCTCGTGGTCTCTCAAGCGCACCCGAGTGTACGGACCCGAGGCGGAGGCACGAGCATCGAGCGGGCGCGCGCCGCCGCGTTGTGGGCGTACCGCTCGGGGCCCGTCGCACCCCGAGTACTCCCGAGGGCGGGCCACGCACTCGATCGAGCGACGGGGAGCCCGCTGTTGAGCTACTTGAACGTTTCAGTCCTTCTTTCGAATCCTTACGACTGCTTGCATGGACCGTTCCTCCACGGCTTCTGCCCCGGCTCTCCCAGCGCGCCTGCACGGCACGCCACGACGCGAACGGCGGGAGTCTCACCCCTCTCACAGGAGCATTCATGAGAAGCACGAGACGTGGTGTCATCGTTCGCTTCTTCGGCGCGGCGACGGCGTTCCGGGTGGCCGACGCCGGACTGGTGGCGATCTCCAGCAGCACGGCAACGGCCGCAGGAGCAGGGACCGGAACCGGTTACCTGAGCACCAAGGGCAATCAGATCGTCGACGCGTCGGGCGCACCGGTGCGGATGACGGGTATCAACTGGTTCGGCATGGAGACCGACAACCACACGTTCCACGGTCTGTGGGCAAACGTGACCTGGAAGTCGATGATGGATCACATGGCCCAGCTGGGCTACAACACGATCCGAGTGCCGTTCACCGGCGACTCCCTGAAGAGTGGCGCTCAAGCGACAAGCGTCAACACGAACACGAACCCTGACCTCGTGGGTCTGTCGCCGCTCGACATCCTCGACAAGGTGGTCGGGTACGCGGGCCAGCTCGGCATGCGTATCATCCTCGACCGGCACCGCCCCTCCACAGCCGGCCAGACGCCGCTGTGGTACACCGCGAGCGTGTCGGAAGCCAGCATGATCGCCGATTGGCAGCTGCTGGCCAAGCGCTACGCCGGCAACCCGACCGTGGTGGGCGGCGACCTGTTCAACGAGCCGCACGCCGAGGGCACCGCTCCGAACGGAACCGGTGCCTGCTGGGGTTGCGGCGACACTGCTCGTGACTGGCGGCTGGCCGCGCAACGCATCGGCAACGCCGTCCTGTCGGCGAACCCGAACTGGCTGATCGTCGTCGAGGGCGTGAGCTGCCCGAGCGGTGCGATCCCGAACTCGTGGGACAGCATCCCCGACGACCCGCTGGAGTGCGGTTGGTGGGGCGGCAATCTCTCCCAGGTGGGGAGCTACCCGGTCCAGCTGAGTGCGAACAACAAGCTGGTGTACTCCGCGCACGACTATGGGATCTCGGTCTACGACCACCAGGACTGGTTCGACCTGGTCAAGCACCCGGAGTTCCCGGCGAACCTGCCGGCCGTCTGGGATCACTTCTGGGGCTACATCTACAAGCAGAACATCGCTCCGGTCCTGATCGGCGAGTTCGGCAGCACGCTCGCCGACGCGAGGGACGTCCAGTGGCTGAACAAGCTGGTCTCCTACATGGGCACCGGGTCAAGCGGGATGTCCTTCACCTACTGGTCCTGGAACCCTGACTCCGGTGACACGGGTGGAATCGTCAAGGACGACTGGGTGACTGTGCAGACGGCCAAGCAGTCGATCCTTCAGCCTGCTCTGGTCCCGCCGGTCCCGAGTGGCGTCACCCCGACGCCGACTCCTACTCCGACGCCGACGCCGACTCCTACTCCGACGCCGACTCCGACTCCCGCTCCCACGCCGACTCCGACTCCCGCTCCCACCCCCACGCCGACTCCCACGCCTACCCCGACGCCCACTGGTGCCAAGTCGTGCACGGCGACGTTCTCGGTGGCCAACAGCTGGCAGGGTGGTTTCCAGGCTGGTGTGACCGTCAAGGCCGGCTCGGCTGCGATCGCGTCTTGGTCGACGTCATTCACGATGTCTGCGACGGTCTCGAACCTGTGGTCCGGGACGCTGTCCAGCTCGGGTTCAGCGTTCACGGTGAAGAACGCCGCCTGGAACGGTGCGGTCGCTGCCGGCCAGTCGACCTCGTTCGGATTCGTGGCCTCCGGCACCGCCCCGACCGGCACAGTTGCGGTGACCTGCACGGCCGGCTGAACGGTTGCGCGGTCCTCCACCACGCGGGACGATGACGGGTGCGGGGCACCTGCCGCGGCGATCTCCTCGCCACCGGCAGGCGCCCCGCACCACCTCGTCACAGCCCGGGCACCACCCGCGTCATCAGGGCCTCCTGGCCGGACGGCGAGCGCGCTCGGGCCTGGCGACCCGCTACTCTGCGGCCAGCATCGAGGGGCGATGAACCGGGAGCGCTGCGCCCCCGTTCACGGATGAGGGGATCGACATGTCAGAGCTGTCTCAGAGGACCGCTGGCGTCACGCAGGAAGCCGCCGAGAGCAATGCTTC
>Ga0209539_1000860_pt1 | contig 16983 bp, 19 predicted proteins | sample BarGraNGADG00312_2_FD_184499 | JGI IMG/M metagenome (GOLD analysis project Ga0209539, IMG submission 184499) | Arctic peat soil microbial communities from Barrow, Alaska - Barrow Graham LP Ref core NGADG0011-312 (SPAdes) (version 2) | ecosystem: Environmental > Terrestrial > Soil > Wetlands >... | reverse complement strand
CGGTTGCCCCAATCCCTGCACCCAGCCCGCCGCAAAGAGTAGTAGTTCTGTCGATACTCTGTCCAAGGCAGGACAGGAACGGCTGAACGTGTCTGATGGTGTATCCTCTGGCGTACTCATGTCACCGGAGGGCCCATACATATCCCAACGACACCGCGATCATCGTAGACACGCACACATCACACATCTACTGTCATCAAGAGATCTTGCACGCGGGTCGCCACTGCAAACTCACGTGCGATATCCGCAAATGCGACTGACAGGACCTCCCATTTGCCAGCGCCCCGGTTCACGGGAGTGTGAGTCAACAATGCGCTCGGCTCAACAGCGCAAAACTGCAGGTACTCACCGGCAATTCCCCACAGGTGCAACTCTGCATGATCCGATCGACTTAGAATACCCCATTCGTTCTGTGTCAGCCAGAATCTGCCGGTACTCCATGCCTGTATGGTCGTCTTCACTTCGATCACCATTGGCGTTCTGTCCGTACGGGAAACTACCGAGAGAAGGTCATACCCTGCAGCAGAGTTCTCCAAGGCCACCCATCGCGGTTCGAAGCCTGTTCGTAAACACTCGTACTCGTATGAGAGACGTTCGCCACGACGGCCTTCCTCAAGCATTCTTTGGTCTTCCTCGCCCCGTTCTGCGCCCGAGAGCTGATCCCACCAAGCCACGGTAGTGGGATCGATCGCCTCTGCAAGTCCGGACTCCTCGAGACACTGGATGACTTCTGGTGGTGCGTAGTTGAGGATAGCGGCACGACCCCGCACTGCCAGCCTCACCCAGCTGGGTTCAAGTGACAATACAAGCTGCATCACCATTTCTCGGAGTGCCAGAGCAAGTGTTGGCTGGCGAGCCAAGACCGCCCCTGCAGACGAAAGGCAGTATCTCCCGGCTTGATCGTGGAGTATCCATCCAGCGCCTTCCGCCACCCTCAGAACTGTCTGTATCGGGATTCCACGCCACTCAACACTGTGGCTCCTCGTTTGCTGAATATCCTGTGGCCCAACTCTCAGAAACCAGAGGAATTCCTCAACCCTGTAGAGAATACCTGCCCTAAACGCGCTATCTTCCCAGGAGGAGTTTCCTGAGATCATTGAAGTCCTCCCTATCCATTCCTAACGTATCTGACATCGCCTCATCGGACAGATCAACGGGCTTGATGTTCAGGTCTGGATCGTCAAGAACTTGGCCCATTGCCTGAATCTTCGCTATCAATCTACGATCAACAGATTCGTCAATTGTTCCCGGTGTACGAAGGATAGTTATGATGGTGTCTTGGTCATGAGCAAGCCCGAGCCGGTGGATTCTGTCTTCTGATTGAATGTACTGAGCGGCGTTGTAAGTCCTGTCGATGTAGACTGCGTGATGACAGACTGTATGCAAGCTGATACCTTCGGCGCACGCAGCGGGATTGGCAACAAGAACCTTGCAGGAAGCGTCGTTGTGAAATCGACGCAGCAGTGCCTCGCGCGAGTCAGTTACTGTCTCATCGACGCTGGAATCGACGTCGCCGTCAATGAAGACAGCACCGCAATCACTCAGAAGTTCTGCGACACCCTCGACAGTACCGACAAAATACGACCAGATGACTGTCTTGCGTCCTTGGTCGGCCAAATCCCTTGCAATCCTACACGCTTCTCTGATACGAGGGGCTTCAGTGGACATGGCCTCTGCCAACAGTGGATGTCCCGATACCTCGCTGCGCGACAGTAGCGCAGGGTTCGACACGGCCTCTATCAGGTGCATGACACAAGCGCCTGCCGCACGAAAGGCTCGCTGTTCGCGTGCTGATCCAAGCGCAGACTCTAGACTCCTTAGAGTTTCGTCTGCCAAGGCCTCGTACAGCCGCTTCTGGGAAGGAGTCATGGCAACATCGCGATACACTCTGATTGGATTTCTTAGCCCAAGCTCACTCTTTGTCGTTCGTACAAAGACGGGCTTGAACTTGGAAACAACCGTTTCCTCAGTAACACGGATCTCCGGGTAGAGAAACTGAAACTGGGGTACCAAGTCAGCGATGGAATTGGGCATGGGCGTACCCGAGAGAAGGAGCTTCATTACGGGGAGGGGCGATAACTCCAAGAGACTCGATCCACTCGCGCCGTTCGCCCCACGCTTCATCCTGTGACTTTCGTCAAGGAATAAGAATGTCGGGTGTTCGCTGAAATACCGACCAAGTAGTCCCGAGACACGTGCCATCTGTTGATAGCTTATGAGCGCTATAGGTGGAGCTGTCGATAGAGTTGCCTCAATACGCGCTGCCCCTCCTTGAAGACGTACAACGTCCTTTCTCAGTGCAGGCATGCATATGGCTACCTCGTCTTCCCAGACAGACAGTGCGTTCTTCGGCGCAACAACGACCAACCGAGTGTCGGCAGAACGCTTGATGGCATAGACAGAGAGTGCTTCGGTCGTCTTCCCGGCTCCAGGCACTGAGAATGTTGCCCCCGATAGCAGCCTCAGCAGCTTCGTCACGTTTCGCGTCTGTTCGGCCGTGAGGCGCCTTCCCGTGAAGCCTTTCTCAGATAGCACCTGACTAATCTCCGCCGAGTCCATGCTTTCGAGATCGGGCGACGACAACGCCACGTAGCTGGCTGCGCGTTCCCTCGCTTCCTCGAGAAGGCCCTTCGCCTGTGAAGACAACCGAACCTCAATGCCGTGTGTGCTACGGACTCGTGAGAAGACGTACCCAATGTCGCCACGGAACGCCAGAATAGACCACCACGGTACTCTCAGTGTCTGTCCATCAACGTTGGTGGCGTCTGGACACACCTCCTCAAATACTCTACGCACATCTGCCCATGCTCCAGGCGGGCAGTCCTCTGAACTTCCCAGGACGCCTTCACGTGTCCTGCTATCGTATTCCAGGCTAATGAAGCTCATCTACCTTCTGGCGCATCTGAGCAACCAGTATCTCGATGGTATCGAGTTGGTCCAGAAGCCCATCTGTCTTCGAGTGCTCGTCCAGCGACACCAAGGCGGCCTCAAGGCTAGTGTGTGCATCTACCACACTCTTAAGACAAAACCGCGCTCCCTTGTCTTCCTGGGCCAGTCGGTCAATTCGCTCGATTTCGTTCTTCACGATCTCTCGGACGTCGTCATGCTTCGACGCATCGTCAAGCAACTCAACGGCACGCGCGCAGTCTTCTGAGAAGACATCGCTCTCTTGGCCAAAGATCTTGTCTACCTGCGTTTCAGGTGACGGCAATGTCATCTCGGCTTTCAGCTGCGCGATCACATCTTGGAGCTTAGAAGCTAGTCGTGGGATACTCTTGTAAAGTCGGTCTCCTTCCGGGTCGTCAATGAGGAGATACACAAACTGCGTAAATGCGTTCTTCTCGCTCTCTGACTTGATAGCCTTTCGCCCGCTGAGAAGCTGTCGAAAAGCGTACTTATTCGACGAGGATATCCTGCTGTATTCTTCCTGGTGACCCCGCAAAACCAAGTAGTCTTCCGCCAGCGACAGCATATCTATTGATTCCTGAACAGCAGCTTTGCTGATATCGTACAATTTGGCGAGCTCCAGATCGGACTTGTGGTCATTCCGGAGCTGGCGCTGCATCAAGGCCAAGTCTATCCAGGTGTATTCAGCCTTGTTGTCTGGCTTGATCTGCAACTGCGCCTCGAGTTCACGTATCTGTTCTTGAGTGCATTCAGGCAAGACGACAACCCGTACGTTCTGAAAACGCTCATAGTGAGTCACATCTTCAGCTATTAGCCTGCGCATCGCACAGAGTCTTCGGTTGCCATTTATGACATACCCTCGACTGTCAAGAACGAGAGCCTCGGTCTGCTCGTTGTTCCGGAGAACGTCCATCAAACCCTTGTCATCTACCATGCGGTACAACAGCTCATCCTGCACAGACAGAGCTGCCGCTGAGTCAGGATCATTGAAGAAGTCCTTGGCAAGGCCGTGCTGAATTCGGTATTCAGCTTGAACAGCTCTCGTTCTGCCGTTGGCGAGACGATAACACGGCAACGCGATTGGAACCAAGTAGACAGGAATATCTTGAACACGGTTCTGAAACTTCAGCGTCTGGTGCGAGATAGCATCTCGCGGGTTGAGTTTCTCAAGCCAGTCCTTCCTTTGTGGCATTGTCCAACATTCCATTATGCTCCCTCCTCGTCTTCGAATCCTAACACGAGCAATGGTACGGTGATGATCTTGGAGAACAGCCTCGCTTCGGCGACAACACGCTCATAGTTCACCATGTTGCTTCCGAGCTGTCGCGCCGCCTTCTTAGTTGGTACCACATAGATAGCCCCGTTCGCCAGTCCGTCGGCGAAGACGAATTGGAGTTTCATCAGGTCGGCATAGAAGCGAGCCATGTTGCCCGTTTGTACGCACAACCCAATTCCTCTCTTCATAGCAGAGATCGTTATTCCGCAAGAAGACTTGATCCTGACACGATCCGACCAACCGAGTACGGTAAGCCGATCTCTCATGGCTGCACGGATTCCTTGTACTGATCCCAACCCTGATGCATCTGGTCTGTCAATTGTTGCCATTGTGCATGCTAGTTCGTTGGCCAGTTCCGGGCCCGGTTCTGGCAATGGGCCATTCAGAAGCGACTGTCGCACATTCATGGTTGTCGTGGGCGTTTTGACAACTTGCTCGTCCGATAGTCGTATAGCGGTTTGTCATGAGGTCGATAGGGGAAATTGTCCAGCAGTGCCAAGTCAATCCGCTCTCTTGCGAGAGCTATATACTCTGGAACGAAGTCGCATCCCCAGAAGAACCTCTTGTGTAGGGCTGCTGCCGCTCCAGTACTCCCAACTCCGCAGAACGGGTCAAAGACGGTATCACCTTCTTTCGACAGGGCCAGAATGAGTCGCTCTGGTAGCCCAATTGGGAACTGACATGGATGATTGGTCTTTTCTATGTGGTTTGCCTTGACGTTTGGGATGTTATCCCAGACGTCTTCAGGATTCTTCCCGTTGATGTTCGATGAGTACTGGCCAGCGTTGGGTCCTTTGAAGGCCTTCTTTCCAGGATACTTGCTTGGAATGCGAACGGCGTCTAGGTCGAACACGTAGTCGTCACCGTTCGTGTACCAGAGGATCACCTCATACCTTCCAGAAAATCTCTTGCGGCAATGCAGTCCGTGCCCAAACCGCCAAATGATGCGATTCCTGAGTCGCAATCCTTCATCCTCGAAATAGCGATGAAGTAAGAGGTCCAAAGGTTGTATACTCCCGTTCTCAACGTAGTTGCCAACCTGCCAGCAGATGCTTGAGTTGGGTGCCATTAACCCCACGGTCTTGTGAATGATGTTCGACTGCCATCGAAGGTACTCACCCTCGTCCTGCCGAGCTTCGTATTCTTTCCCCAGATTGTATGGGGGAGAAGTAACGATCAGGCTGAACTTCTTGTTTTCTGCCAATGCCCTGTCGATGAGCCGTTCCGTGTCTCCCTGCCATAGCAGGTAGTGAGTCTCGGAGGGCAAGTGCGCTGGTAGCTTCTTCAATACCAAGACCTGTGAGCTAGTGTTTGCAGTGTCTCGTGTCGTCCTTGGGTGACTGTCTTCCATCAACTCCGTACTCCCTCCTGTCCGTTTCTGCCAAGCCGGCGTGAATTGTCTTCCCCAGGAAAGGCGCCCATGTTTGCCAGCGTTCCTCCATGAGTCTCAAGGTAGTCTTCGTAGCAGGTGTCTCCTTCTCGACCCCATAGTAGCCGGTCGTCACGAAAGTTCAACTTGCGCACCAGCGTTTGTTGCGTCGACCAACGATCCCAACTTGGCTGACGAACACAACACGTGCCCAGATGTGACTGACATCGGGAGCACGAGCATTTCGGGAAAATGCACAAAGACAAATGTATATGGTCAAACATAGATGTCCTGCTCCACCAGTCCACTCCAGTGTGAGGGTGCATGGAGGCAAAGTGCCAGAATCGGGCCGGTTTCCGCAATCTCACCCTACTGTGGGATGCATCTGAGTACCCTTCATCTTCACCACGGGGCCATAAAGCGACCATCGTTTTCTTCATCGAAAACGAGTCCTCCATCTTCCGTCCGGAAGCAATTCAGAGCTGCCATCCTTCACCTCCATCTTCTCATGAGTCTGCTGAGTCAGTTCACCTCTATTCCAGATGAGTCGATGCAGCATTGACGCTCTGCGTCCTTTTGCGCTATACTGCCTAGGATTGATTGACAGAGCAAAAGGAGCCGGCATGGGAGAGGTGGCACCAATTGGATTCGCGCTGCGCACCAATCTTGTATCGTTGCGGGAGTTCTATGCCCTCGTCGTCCTGGACGAGCTCAACAAGTACGCCCCGCGCGAGGGGCACAGTCCTATCCAGGACATCCTGCTCGACATCGCCGAGCGTGGCCGCTCCTTGGGCGTCATCCTCATCGGTGCCCAGCAGTCCGCCAGCCGGGTCGAGAAGCGCATCACGGGCAACGCCAGCATCCGTGTCAACGGGCGCCTCGACTTTGCCGAGAGCCAGAGCCCCGAGTATGACTACCTGCCCGAGTCCTTCCGCCTGCGCAGCACCATCATCAAGCCCGGCACGATGATCGTGCACCAGCCCGACATCCCCGCCCCCGTCCTCATCAACTTCCCTCTCCCCGCCTGGGCCACTCGCAGCGAAGAGGTCGACGATCAAGACCTGGACAAGGCAGCACGAGAGTTTGCAGGGAAGTTTTAGTGGCACTTCGGTCAACACTGAACCGGAGTCGGCCCTCCAGAAATGGCTGAGATGTCACCCCCCAATGCCTCTCCGGGAATAGCAGCGTGGCTTGCGCTAACAGAAACGGAGTTGTGTGACAGCGCGCCCCTGGAGCCTATCAGATCGCTTCGGTCTCGGAGAGTAGTAGAGCAGGACCACTCATTGGCACTATCAACAATCTCAAACCTGCTTAGGGCCAGCTTTGTTACTCCTGCTTTGTGTGCCAGGCTGCAGTCTCCTGAAGAAATTGCCAAGCGTGCGTCGATGCTGATGCCGAAGAAGCAGTGGAGGGTTCAGTTGGGAGACTTCGGTGAAGCATTGGCGCTGGGTGTGCTAGAGGGCCTGCAAGGGCTGTGCGTACCAGTCGTTAAGCTGCAGGGACTCCACACTTCGAATGAGACTCAGCACGGCATTGATCAAGTGGCATTCAAGATCGATGAGAACAAAGTACTCCGCGAGATCTGGTTCGTTGAGTGTAAGGCAGGTACAACGAAGAAATCTCATGCTGGAGTCGAGGCCTGCTCCGAGCTATCCCGCCAGCGTGAAGATGAAGAAGTCATCTGGCACCTTCTCAACTACTACATGGAACGTTTGTCCAGGAACGACGAGGATCTTGCGGACCAGTTATTTCAGTACCTCAAGGGTGCTGGAAGTGATTCCGGTTGCTCTGAAGAACACGAACTGTTCTTCTTGTGGGAGAGCCAAGAATGGCATCCTTCTGCCAACGAGTATCTGCAGCGCTGTGAGGCATGCAAGGAGCGCACAACCGGGGGTCCGAAATGTGCCGAGTCGCGACATGCCGTCTTCTTCTTTCAGAATGACCTTGCGAGCTTGGTGAAGTACGCCTATCAAGCCTATGGCATCACGGCGAGTCCGCCAGAGCATGAATCTGACTGAACAGATAGTTGAGTACTTGTCCCAACCCGATTCGCGCGAACCCCTGACGAAGGCAGGGTTCGCCTATGAAATCGCTGACCTGCTCTCATTGGTTGGCCATGCAGAATCACTGACTCCTGTTCCAGACACACACTGGACAGCACGCATGGCTCTGGCGGGTTCGTGGGCGCTGGGAAGAGTTGCGGCTCCTGAAGGTGGAGAACCCTCACCATCGATTTCCACCCTTGATGTCAGTGCCGTAGGCACGCTTCTTGCGAACATTTGGCGTGGCATCGCAAGGGGAGGCGAGCTAAACAGTCAAGCTGTGACTGACTCTCTTCTTCGAGCTGCTCTGTCGAGCGAGCTCGCTGGCATGCCCGCATTGTCGAGCGCATTGGCAGATGCCATTTCTGGAGTCGAACTGCCTGCCATGGAGAAGGCACTTGTGGCTTTGCTGCAGAAGCGCATTCTCTTGTGCAGGAGCATGGCATTCCAGAACCTTGAACTGCTTCTGAGCAGGCACCAGTTGGACGAGGATGTCGCATATCAGCCATGGTGGCAAGGACAAACGAAATGCTTCGGTGGGCTTGTGGCGTTTGCTGATGCAATGCTGAGAGGAAAGTCACAAGACGTCGAGCTCGCATTAGCGGCAGTTGATGAAGGACACGCTCTCTTGGAAGATGGCGGCTTCGTTCGGCTGTCAAACCAGTCTCTGGCGCTCGCGCAGGTAATGCGCACGATATGGGGATCCAGCACATGGAAGTGCCTCGAGGAGCAACATTTGGCCTCTCCGGTGTGGAAACGGTATCTCAGTCTACTGGCACGTGGCGCTCTCAATGACTCGGGGGCTCGAGGCATACTTGAACTTTGGAATTCCCAGAAGGAAGCAATCCAGAGCGGACTCCTCGGAATCGGGGACATCGTCGTGCGTGTCCCCACTGGAGCTGGCAAGACACTGGCCGCCGAGCTCGCCGTCGTGGCTGGATTCGCCCGGAGATGTGACAGCAAATGCCTCTATGTCGCTCCTTTCCGGGCACTGGCGGACGAGGTCCAGCACTCGCTGGCAAATCACCTGGAAGCTCTTGGGTATCTTGTGTCAGAGGATCTCGGTCCTCAGGAGTTCCCCTCCCCTCTCAACTTCGTGGCCACGAGAAACACCGACGTATTGGTTACGACACCAGAACGAGCTCGAATGCTGCTCAGCATCGACCCGAGTTTCTTCAGAGACACTTCGACAGTCGTGCTCGACGAACTTCACTTGGCCACTGACCATAATGGCAGTCGCGGCGGACTGTACGAGGCGCTCGCGGCACGACTGACCCGAAAGTGTCCAAACGCGCGGTTCGTTGGTCTGTCAGCGGTCCTGTCTCGGACAACATCGGTAGACATGGCAGCGTGGCTTTCAAACCAGCACTCCGAGACAGGGACCATGGCAGTCTCAAGTTGGCGCCCGACTCAACGTGAGATTCTAGAGTGCTGGTGGCCAGAAACTGCGCAAGAAGGGCAACTAAGGCTGTGGCAAGGCAATTCCGATATTACTGAGCGAAGCATCCCGCAGGTTCTGGGGTCCATGCCTCCGGCACCATATGACTCGATACTGGCAGGAACCCATAGGACAAAAGCCGACATATGCGCACAACTAGTGAGGACATTCGCAAAGAAGGGTCCCGTTCTGGTCTACTGCCCCCAGAAGAATGAAGTCAAGTGGGTAGCCGAATCACTGCAGAGGCTGCTCTCCTCAGGCGATTCCGATCTTGCAAGCGATCTGCCCCCAAGCGACGGTCTGAGACAGTCTTTCAAAGAATGGCGAGGGAGTGCCAGCGAGGAACTCAAATGGCTGGACATGGGTTTCGCCACACATCATGCAGGTCTTCCCCAACCGCTTAGGGCGGCCGTGGAGGAGGATTTTCGAAAAGGTCGGTTGAAGTGCCTTGTTGCCACTGGAACTCTGAGTGCGGGGGTGAATCTGCCCTTCAGTACAATAGTGTTTCACAGTGTCTATCGACACAACGAAATACAAGGTTGGATGCAACGAATCTTCCCCGAGGAATTCTGGAATGCCGCAGGACGCGCTGGAAGACCGGGAAAGGCTGACCCGGGACGAGTCATCTTTGTCGCGCGGACATCCAAAGATCACCAGGACTTGGACTTCTTCCTCAAGAACCGAGATGATGCCCTCTCACCTCTCAAGAGTCAGCTGTACCGAGCTCTTGTCACCAAGAACTACAGCCTAGTCTCCGACACGCTGGATCACGAGACAGTCGCCATGTTGGCAGACCCTGTAGACTCGCAGCGGCCAGCGGAGGCAATAGCAAGTATGTGGGCATCGACCTTAGCCAACATCGAAGCCAGGAAATCCAATACCAGTCCGGAACCGATTCTAACGGCGATTGAGAAGATGAGACAGGACCTTCTCGGGGCCAACGTCACGCAAGACATTGCGACCGTGTGGAGTCAGACTGGCTTGTCGACGCAGTCTTGTTCACAACTGAGTGAGGCCTCACAGAATCCCGAGATCCAGGAGATCTTCAAAGCAGATGGGAGCCAATCGGTTGAATCCATACTGAGAGTGGTGTTGCCAATATGCCTAGACACGCAAGAATGTCGCTTGGACACGAGAGAACGCGATTTTGTCCTGACTACAGCCCCCTACTGGGTTGAAGGCGCAGACACCTCTGCACTGCTGGACAGTGCAGAGCTCCTGTACGACCTAGATGCAGAAAGCACTCTAAAGCTACTACTCGATGTCCTACAAAGCCGTCTTCCCTGGGTATTGTCGGGTCTTGTGACAATCTGTGCACGGGATTTGGGATTCGCCCTCGAATTGCTGCCCGAGAGCCTCTGCTATCTTCCATCCATGGTGAAACTGGGGCTACCGTCTCCAAACTGTTGCCGCCTCGCCAGTGCGGGCGTCAGTTCAAGGCGGCTGGCTGTCGCCCTGGAAGAGGCACATGCAGCAGACCAGTTGTCACCCTACTCTGACGTCTTGGAGTGGGCCGCAAGTCCGCCTGGGCACGAGTCAGCCATGGCTCTCGGCCTGTCAGAAGACGACTGGCACATTCTGATCCGGCGACACAGTCTCTCCCAGACAAGAGCTACTCGTCTGGCACCAGGCCAGTCTGACTACCTTCCTTGGTCATGCATCTTTGATGTCGACCCCCCAACTGGCACGGCTCTCCGAGAAGTGCTTCTGATGACGGGGTCAGTATGCAGTCTCTACCGACCGTCGGACAGGCTCAGAGCAAGGAGCGACATCGGGCTGGACTACAAGGGCATTGAGCTTGGACGTATCCCCGATCCAGTCGCAAGGCTGCTGGCGCTGGACCTCGACATAGGCAACGCGGTCGAAGCCGTGTGTACTGGCACAGCGCCGTCGACAGAAGAACCGATCTCGCACATTGAAGTTGTTCTTCAACGTCCCCAAGAGTGACGGATCGACCGCTTCCTATTGCGCCGCCAGATCCTGGAGCACTTCTTCAGTTGAGACTACCTTGCAATAGATCTGGTTGAGCATCCTGGTCTCCCAGACCTGAAGGTCGGCGTTGATGGCCGACGTGGCGTCCTCCACCAGGAAAACGGTGTAGCCCCAGTCCGACAAGTCGCGCACGGTGCTGGAGACGTACTGATCCGTGAACAAGCCGCAGACCACCACGTGCTCGATGCCCATCCAACATTCTTGCAGCGTACGAAGGTGCGGCGCAGCCACTGTCCGCTAGAGCCGGTGTTAGCCCGCTTTTTGGTCTTGCGTAACCTTGATTGTTAGAGAACGAAACGAGCCATAACTTGCTGGACTTGGATGAGAGAAATTCTCCCATTTCACAAGATACGCATTTCGTAACGCAAGAGACTGCTCACGATTCATTCTTGTGCCATCAGAAGCGTTTACGCCCCAATCGAAAACGCCTTCAAGAGTTCGCCCATCACCAATCCTGAAATCAGCATCAACAGTATTGCGGTTTGCTGGATCGATCCAATAGGCACTGTCATTCGTAAGCAGAATAGCATAGCCGGTAGTATTCCTTCGTTCAGCAGTGACTTGCTCCAATCGCTGAATATCCTTCACAAAATCATACCGTGTGATATCTTGGGCACTTTGGCTCTTCAGCTCGAACTTTTCACCATCAACTAGCACAGATTGGCTGCGAGTCTTGTATTTCAATTCAATGGCCAAAACTTCGTCTTGAGTTACGGCCCAAACATCTATGTGAAGGGACTGGTTTTTGGCTCGGATAGGCAATTCAAGGCGCACAAAAGCATTAGGCAACTCTTGATGGATTTCCCAAGAAAGAGCGTGTTGGAAATCTGCCTCCGAGTGAAAGATTGGTCTCTTCTTGGCGAGAGTGGCGAGGATTTCGCTAATCTGTATCATGGATTCTCCTGTCATTTGTGAAGGAGCGGTCTGTGCACCACAGGATGACGTCGTACGGGACGAGCAGGACCACACCGAAAAGTGCCTGCGGCAGGAAGGACTCATACGGCCTGGCGCTGTCATAGTAGGGGCCGACACGGGGCATCAGTTGTGCAAACATATGGGAACCTCCTTCGTGCTCGAAGACAGAGACACGTTTGATCGTTGGATCAAGACCAGATGACAGGACCTTGAGACGCTTCTACTAAAATGCCGCGTTGGCACGGCCATATTCGACCAATCGGTCACCGGATCACCGGTGAGAGGACTGCTTGCCGTCCAGACTAGTCGTGATCCACAGAAATGCCAACAGAAATGGGACGTGAGCATACAGGCTCTTGATGCAGTCAGAGACATAATGGAAATGCCCTGCTGATGGTACAGAGACTGTGTGTGCAGCACGTCTCCTGCCCGATCGCACGGGAACTCCTCCGATCTCACTCCGGACAAGAGTACGACCCCTCCAAGGAGGACATCGACACGACCAACAAGATTGTGCAAGCCCTCAAGTACGTCGGCGTCCGCGTCCTGGACCACATCATCGTGGGCCGTACCCACTATCAAGGGAGTGTCAATTGATGAGATTACCACTCAGAGGTATGCTGATGTCGTCAAGGGTCTCCTCGGGGAGACTCAGGCTCCACACCCAAAAGGGGGCAAATGATGGAGACAAGCCTCTCAGAGGTTCTCAGGGATGTACTAGCTTTTCGGGACGCTCGGGACTGGAAGCAGTTCCACACGCCCAAGAACCTCGCCGTCTCGGTGAGCCTCGAGGCTGCAGAATTGCTGGAGATCTTCCAATGGCTCGGCGATGCGGAGTCAATCTCCGAGGAGAAGCGTGCACGTGCAGCTGATGAGATGGCAGATGTTCTCATCTACCTGCTCCTCCTAGGCGATGCCCTCAAGGTCGACCTTCTCTCGTCTGTGCGGGCAAAGATCCGCAAAAACGAGCTCAGCTACCCAGTCTCCAAGGCGAAGGGTAGCGCCAAGAAGTACGACGAGCTGTAAGCTCTCAGCTGGGTCGGTTCAGGCGGACCTCGAGGATCTCAACAGTAGCTGTCAGAGCTTGATGGCCACGGAGCTCGCCTGCAATCTGATGTGTGGCGGGGGAAGTCCCTGCAAGTATGTGCAATGGGTGCCGATTGGATCAAGGAGGAACCATGGACTACTGGATTGACGAGTTCACCGAGGAGACTTGGGATCAGTTTTGGGAAGCTGGAGGTCACACTTCAGGCTGGCCCGAGCACTACAGGAAGATGGTCGACAACGGGGTTGCTCAGGGAGACGTCTTGGTCTGTTATGTCATCGGAAGACAGAGATGGGTCGGTGCGCTGAAGGTTCTCGGCGCCAGTGACGACTCGCGGGCAATCTGGGGCCTCGACAACGAGGACCACGTCAAGTATCCTGCTCGTTTGGAGGTCATGCCACTGGTTGGGCTGGACGTGGACCTTGCCATAGGAATGGACCGGCTCAAAGGGAAGGTGGGTTTTTTCCGAGGTGACACAGACAAGGGCAAGTACCAGGGATTCGTGCGCAACAGTCTCGTGCGGTTCGCGGAGAACTTGGACGGGGCGTACCTGCTGAGATTGATCGAGAAGTCCTCGCACGACCGCTTGGGGACGCGAGACTGGACGGAGGAGGAGATCAAGCTCATCGTAGATGACTACTTTGCAGCGCTCAGAGCGGGGAGCCGTGGCAGGATCGAGGACAGCGGACTGTTGAAGACCAAGTTGGAGGGGCACGACGATTTCTCAATCGAGTTCCAACGCCAGAACATAAGCGCAGTATTAGTAGGTGTGGGAGAGACCTACATCAAGGACTACAAGCCGCGTGGCCATTACCAGAAGCTTCTGACTGACAACGTGCTGTGGAACCTAAACATCTCGCTGCTGCCGCTGGCTAGCGGGGAAGGGGTACTAGCGGTTCCATCAGTCAGTCCTGGCTCGTGGAGGGAGGCCAGAAGTGACCCGCCGACGCTGTCGCGGGCTCTGGGGACCGACAAGAGTACTTCTACGCGGCAATTCAAGGTGGACTCCGCAGAAAGACAGAAGAGCAACACTGATCTCGGAGAAGCTGGGGAAGAACTCGTGCTACGCTGGGAGCAGCAGAGACTTGGGGAAGCGAATCTCTCGGGGCTCGCCGCCCAGGTGAAGCGGGTTTCCATCAACGACGATGCTCTCGGCTATGACATCCAATCCTTCAGAGGACAGGGGATGACACCGAGACAGCAGGAAGAGCCAGTGTTCATCGAAGTGAAAACGACGACGGGAAACGCAAACCGCCCCTTCTACGTAAGCTCGAACGAACTGGACTGCTCGCGTAGGAAGCGCGATCACTACTGCCTGTATCGTGTCTATGACTTCGGCAAGAAGCCCAACTACTATATACTCTCGGGACCTCTTGATGGCACGTGTGAAATGCAGCCGGTGACCTACATAGCTCTTCCTACGCGGGATGGAAAGGTGAGGAAATGACTCGGAGTTTGACACGTGCTCTGATTGCTCCGGCCACTCTGTCCGGAGCCGAGGCATTTGTGGCGGTTGCAGCAATAGAAACTGACCCAGCAGAATTGGGTTCACATGAGTCCCTTGGCGAAGCAAAGAGCTTGTCTTGTTGTAGAACCATTAGGAGGCATGATGAACAAGGGTGACGTAGTCACAAACCAGCAGATCAAGAATGAGTTCGGGGGGAGTTCGCAGGGTGGAATGAGGCCTTCCCGCACGACACACAGTCTTGTGCTTATCACAGGAACATCGGGCAGTGTCTATGTCGACACGTGGAACGATGGCCTATTGAAGTACACCGGAACAGGCAGACTCGGCGATCAGAAGATGGCGGGTGCCAACAAGGTATTAGCTGAGTCCACGAAATCTGGAATCGGTGTCTATCTGTTTACCGCCGAGGCCAAGAACAAGTACAAATACGGTGGAGAAGTGAAACTCGTCGGAAAACCTTCTCTAGGACGACAGCCTGATGCTGCAGATCATATGCGCTCCGTGTACGTGTTCACGCTCCGTCCCGTCAGCTTCCCCGTCACAGGGCTCCCCGAGGAGAACCTCGAGCAGGAGCCGTCTCCTGCTGACCAATCGTCTGTCAATACCGCTGTCTCTGCTGCAGACAATGAACGCGAGCTCTGGGCGGCTATCCTGCAAGCTGAGCAGACTGCAAAGGAGAAGGGACCAACGTACGTGGTGCGGATAGCACGAGCCATTGAGCGAAATTCGAGGGTTGCTCGGCTGGTGAAAAAGCGAGACAATTTCCGGTGCCAGATCTGTGGCATGACAGGTTTCGCAAAAAAGGGTGGCGACCTTTACGCCGAAGCCCACCATAAGGAGCAACTGAGTGAGTTGGCTCCCGACGCCCCTAGCAACATGATCTGTGTTTGTCCGACGTGCCACCGTGTGCTTCACTACGGAACCCCAGAAAGTCTGGCCGCAAGAAGCGCTCTATCGGTGGTACCGAAGGTCTGAAGTATCCACTAGACTATAGCGAGATGGCTGGCATGATAACGAAGGGCTGAAATCAGGGCGCGGTGAGCGAGACCTGGAATGGTGCGCTGAGCTTCCATCCGTTATGCTCCCCGGAGAACGGCCGAGTTAGAGGCTGTCCGACCACGAAAACGAGGAAGCCGAACCCGCCGCTAAGAGGAATGTTGACGGACGCAATCGCATCTACTAGCCGATGAGTGCCAGTGGAAGCGGCAACACGCAACCTTGGGGGTGCCAGTGACTACCAAACCAAAGGAACCAAGGCCATCTGAAGAATCGCTGACGGGCGTTTCGGATACCAAGAAACCGGCTACTAGCAGAACAAAGGAACATGTTCGCCAAGTCAGCGCCCCCGTGCCCACCCAAGGTCATGAAAAGGCCCTACTAAGACTCAGGGAACTGTTCCAGAACGAGGAGTTCAGGACTGACTTGTCCACAATCCTGCGCATTGGAGACCCAAGCAGACGGAAGAAGCGGCTGTTCGAGTTTGCCGAGCTTCACAACCTTGACTTCTCCTTCGAGCCACTCTTCCTGCAACTCATAGTAGATGCGGGGCTCTATCCTCATTCCGAGAACGTCTATGCTCATTCCGAGAGGGTTCATCCTGATTCCGAGAGCCTCTTCGCTCAAGGCGCCGTGCTGGACTTCTGTCAGGCAATCGATGAGGCCGGGCAAGTCCTGAAGAACGCCGAGCGCTGCTACTATGCGCCAGGACCAAGACCACACGCGGACAAGAGACTCTCCATCATGCTCTACCCGATACACCTCTGCATAAGTCCAATGGCGACGCAGCGCGACGTGCTCGCCTATGTGGCGAAGAACTGGAACGAAATCCGCAGTCTCCTCGACTCCTACCACAGAGCCCCGCCCACGATTCGGAAGAGGCGGAAGGATGCGCGAGACCAGTTCATCTGGGAACACCGTACAGTCCCGTCAAAGGAGCTGGCGGACATGGTCCGTCACGAGTTCCCAGGCGAGTCGTTGGAGTACTTCGAGATTGACAACATCAAGTACTACCTGAGGAAACGCTACTCTCGACTCTAGCATAGACGCTCCCTCCCATATCCCTCATCGACTGCCTCAGTAGACTGGCGGTTGATGAATGGCAGAGTGGAACGACACACAGTCATAGACGATGGCAAGACGCTTCTCGCTGCTATTCACCTGGCCAGGAATCTTGGCACGTCGTGCCGCCCCCTCTTGCCAGAGGCATCCAGGAGCCTCGCGGCGGCGCCATGCAGTACGTTCTGGCGCATACCACTCTCTCTGACAAGCTTCGTCATGGGGCGCCTTGTCGGACCCACCGGCCAGGCTCTTCGGCCGAGCCGAGCACAGGCCAGGCAGAGCCGTCCGACGATAGCTCCTGAACATGGTACGTACATGGGAACCTTGCCGCGCGTTGCGCAAGGCAGCGCCGCCCTTCATGATTGACAACGCGGCTCTTCGTGAGACAATTCGACCTGAACTCAGCAGCCTCGGGCTTTCGGAAGACGAGGAAGTCCAGATGGTCAAAGTGATCAACTTGCTTGCATGTTTGC
>Ga0209539_1000858_pt1 | contig 17046 bp, 33 predicted proteins | sample BarGraNGADG00312_2_FD_184499 | JGI IMG/M metagenome (GOLD analysis project Ga0209539, IMG submission 184499) | Arctic peat soil microbial communities from Barrow, Alaska - Barrow Graham LP Ref core NGADG0011-312 (SPAdes) (version 2) | ecosystem: Environmental > Terrestrial > Soil > Wetlands >... | reverse complement strand
GCCCTCACACTGACCCTCGCCGACCTGTATCTGCCGGACGGCTCGAGCCTGACGCCCCGTACCGCGACGGACCTGCTGGCTCCGTTCGGCACCGAAATCTGGGTGTGGTCGGGGCATCGGTACACGCAAGGCTGGGAAGAGTTGGTGCCGGTGGGTGTGTTCAGCCCGACCGTCGTCGATCGTTCCTCGTGGCTGTCTCCGCTACAGATCACCGCGCCCGATCGGTCCCGCGCAGTCACGGCGGCGAAGTTCCTCGTCCCGTACAACGTGCCGATCGGCACCTCGATCCCGGCGCTGATCACGACCCTGATTCAGCGCGGCGGCCCGTTCCCGGTGCTCGACCTGTCCGGGTCGCGGGCCGTGGTGACGTCGGCGACGACGTACGACTCCCAGGCTGATCCGTGGGAGAAGGCGCGGTCGCTGGCGACGTCGATCGGCTGTGAGGTCGCGCCGAACGTGACCGGCCAGTTCGTCATCCGGCCCGTGCCGCAGGTTGGTACGCCCGTGTGGACGGTGGACGTGGACGCTGCCAGGGGGGCCCTGCTCGACCTGGGCCAGTCGATGACCTCTGAAGGTGTATACAACGCGTGCAGCGTGTCGTCGAGTGCGGTGGGCGGCGATCCGGTGACCGGCTACGCATGGGTCGCTGACGGCCCGCTGTCGGTGTCGGCGATCGGCTGGCGTCCGTTCTTCTTCACAACCCCGATCGGGATCTCATCTACGGCGCAGGCGATGAACGCAGCGGCCGGTTTGTTGCCGTCGAAGATGGCCCCGTCCCGCGTGTTCGCCCCGGTCACGGTCAGCAACCCGGCGCTCGACACGGGCGACACGCTGCGGCTGTCGCTGCCCCCGCTGACGGCGATGGGCGTCACGACCGGCACCACCGGCGACTACTGGAGCGACATCTGGTCAGACTTCTGGCCGGGCGCCCTGACCTGGACCCCGACCCCCAGATACGCGACCGAAACCCTCGACGTGGTCACGGGCGCGTTCAGCCTCAGCCTGCACCCGGATGCGCAGGGCATGACACATGCGGTCCGCTACCCGGTGACGGCTGCGACGGGGACGGTGGTGACCGGATCATGACGACGTCCCTGCGTGACGCACTGGCCTCGAACTCGACGCCTGACGGGACGACGGCGAAGATCCACCGCGTCTACGCCGACGGCACGGTCGACCTGGACCTTGGCGGCGGCCGGATCTTCGGCCCGGTCAACGTGCTCAGCACCTACACGCCGACGACGGGCGCGCTCGTGTCGATCATGACGTACCCGAACGGGCAGAAGATCGTGCTCGGCGCGCTCCGTACGGCGAACGCGACGACACAGCGGGAGACCGTCGGCCTCGCGTTCCCGTTCAACGTGCTCCCCGGCACGGGCTCGGCCGCGAACCCGCTGGTCATCCCAGCCGCGTCCTCCGGCTCGTGGCGCTCCGCTGACGGGTGGGCGTACCTCGGCGTGACGGTCGCCCAGGGGGCGTACAGCACCGCGTACGGCTACTATCGCGGCTGCTGGTTCTACGGTGACGGCGCGTTCGCAGCGCTCGCCGGCCGGACCGTGACCCGCGCCGCGCTGACAATCGCACGCGAGTCCGCGGGTGGCGTCTCCGGCGCCCAGCTCCACTCGGTCGCGCTCCACGCGCACGGCATGGAGCCCGGTGGTGAGCCGACGTTTGTCAGCGACGCCTTCGATTTCGCCCCGCTCGGATGGGGCGCGGCAGGCGAGTTTGACCTACCCGGCGGCTACGGCCAGGCGCTCGTGAACGGCGCCGCGCACGGTGTCGGCCTGCTCCGTATGGCGTCCGGCAACGGCAACTACAGCCTCTGCCAGCCTGCGGGCGTGTCCGACTCCGGGCGACTGCGGATCTGGTGGTCCTGATGGCATCCCTGTCGCTGAGCACCACGACGCGCGTGCCGCTCATCTCCGGCCAGCTCAACCAACTCTGCCCTGACGTGTCCGTGGGCGACTCGGCACTGGCCCGCTACGTGATGGTGACCAATACGGCTGCCGTGGCCGTGACCACGATCCGCGCCTGGCTGGGTGTCGACACGGGCGGCGTCACGGTTCGCATCGGCCTCGCCACCGGAACCCCTGAGTCGCCTGTCGCACCCGGCTCCTACTCGATTCCGACCGATGATGCGGGCGGGATCACGATCAGCGCTTCGCTCGCCGCCGGCGCGTACGTGCTCATCGGCGTCCAGGTCGACCCGTCGAGCGGGTCCGAGGAATGGCCCGAGAACAACGTCCTGTATGTCGCCGGCGACGGCCCGATCTAGGAGACCAAGATGGCAGCCACCGCACGAGGAATCCGATACCCAGTCCTGACGGACACCGCCAACGTGCCGCGCGACCTCGGATACCTCGCCGCCGACACCGAAGCATGGCTCGCCCGCGCACGTAGTTATGCCGCCGATGTCGCCGCCGACAACGTCGCGGGCGGCGTGACGTTGGCGACGATCGTCATCCCGGCACAGCCGCTCGCGTCCCGCATCATGCTCCGCTTCGGCGGCATGGTCGGCTTCGTCGCGACCGGCGGTGTCGGTGCCGGGGTCGCCCTGGCCGCATCCGCGGGGACGCTCAGCACCAACATGACCGTGGCGAGCAACACCTACCTGCCGACATCGGGCGTGTGGGCGGCGTACACGTACGAGGTGTACCTGACCCTGGCCGCGTCCACTGGGACCACGCTCACCCTGTCGTCGGTGGTGTCGTCGGGCAACTCCTTCTACCGCGGCCTGTTCACTGCAGAGATCAAGTACACGGGCGAGTTCGCGTGACCGCCGAGGACGAGGCTGCCGTGGCCGCCCACCAGGCTGCCGCGTCGGCCGCGCTCGACAACGACACCAAGGGCATCGTCCTGGTGTCCCCAGGCGGCACCCGCTACCGGGTCACCGTCACCAACGCCGGTGTCCTCGTCGTCACCGCAGCCTGACCCGCGCCGTGACGCGCGTCGCAATCTTCTACCGCTAGGAGCGCCATGGCCAACCCCACCCTGTACGGCTACAGGGTCTGCCCGTGCATCGTCTCGAGCGCTCCCCTGGTTGAGAAGCGGTTCCGTGAGGCCGGGCTGATCACACACGACTTCTCGGGGCTGATCTCGCAGGGCTGCTACTCGGCGGGTGCTGTCGCCGCGTCGGCGGGAACGCACGACGGAGGCGGCGTCCTCGACCTCCGCGACTTCACCCCCTACCGCGCCGACGCTGACGTGCTGTTCACGGCGTGCGGGTGGATCGACTTCTACCGGCCGTACGGGATTCTGTACGCGCGCTCTCCGGCTCACCATCATGTCGTGCTCGACGGCTGCCCGCACCTGGCGACGGCGGCGCAGCGGCAGGTCACCGACGCGAAAGCGGGCATGAACGGGCTCGCCGGGAAGGGCAAGGACTCGGGCCCCCGACCAGGAGTCACCTGGCAACAGGCCGTCGCGGCAGACAGCGGCCCCGGCGGTGTCGTGTCCGGCACGGTCCACATCCCCGGCGCGCCATCGTTCCCCAACTCACCCGTACCACAGGAGGATCACATGTCAGCAGCCCAGGTCGAAACGCTCACCGCGCTCACCCAGCAGGTACTCGACGCCGTCCAGGGGGAGGGTGTGAACCTGGCCGACATTCCGCCCCTGTACGTGCAACTGCTGGGCCGCGACAGCACCCCGGATGAGGCGCAGTACTGGTTCATCACGGCACTCGGTACTGGCATGTCGACGCGCCAGCTCCGCAACCAGATCGCCGCGCAGGTCGAGGCGCTCACCTGGGCCATCACGTCCGGCTACATCGTGTTCTGCGGTCGCGTGGCGTTGCCCCAAGAGGTCGCCGACTGGCTCAAGTCGGGCCTGACGTTCGACGCCATCCTGACAGCCATCGCCACCTCCGACGAAGCCAAGGCCCACGCGGCCACGAAGAAGTAGGAGAAATCGACATGTGGACTCTCGCATTCTGGCGCGCCGTTGCTGAGCGCGCACTGAAGACCGCTGCACAGACCGCGATCGCCGCATTCGGCACAACGGCCGCGTTCAACGAGGTGAACTGGTCCGTGATCGGTTCCATCGTCCTGCTCGCCACGGTCGCCTCGGTGCTGACCAGCATCGTCTCCGCTGTGTCCACGGACGGCTCCCCGAGCCTGTCCGGCGCCGAAGTGCTGACCCCGGTTCCGCGGCACGCTGACACCACGACCCTGAGCTGACATGACCGGCGAACCGAGCGACCCCGGATCCGTAAATCACCGCGGCCCCGACCCGACCGCCCGCACCATCGAAACCCTCTACCGCGAGATCACCGGCCAGCAGGAGATGACCGATGTCCTCATGAAGGGCATCGAACGGATCGTTGACGAGAAGTTTGCTTCGGTGAATACCCAGTTGACGCTCATCGAGCGTCAACGGGTCGAGCAGAAGAAGGACACGAAGGACGCGGTCGACGCCGCCCTGACCGCGCAGAAGGAAGCCGTCCGAGAGCAGACCATCGCCTCCGAGCGCGCCATCGCCAAGTCCGAGACTGCTACGAGCAAACAGCTCGACCAGATGACCGCCACGTTCGGCGCATCCATCGGCGGCGTCACCGACCTCCTGAATGACACCAAGGACCGCGCCGGGAAGATGGAAACCCGGGTCAGCAACATCGAGACCGCGAAGCAGGCCTCCGCCGATACCACCACGGAGCACCGGGCGGTCAGTTCGCAGATGATTGCCCTTGCTGCGGTCGCAGCCGTGCTGGGCAGCGGTTTGCTCGCCGCGCTCGTTGCGTTCCTTGTCCAGCTGCTGCCCTGACGTAACCGCACCACCCATCACACCGAGGAGAAATAGACCATGGCTGGACTCACCATCGCGGCTTCACAGACCGCACTCGACGGGCTGTTCCCGACGTCGGCGAACGGCACGTATGTCGGCTACAGCATCAACGGCACGTCCGAGTTCTCCGGGCTCGCCCGTACCGCGATCGGCGCGACCGGCTGGTCTGCGGCTACCTCCGCCGACCCCAGCATCAAGGGCAACTCCGCGATCCTGACGTCGGGTGCCGCGTCGGGTGCGGGCACGGTCAGCCACACGGCGATCTGGTCGGCTGTCACGGCTGGCACGCAGCTCACCGACTGGCAGGCCGTCGGCACGTCGAAGACGCTCGCCATCGGCGACCAGGTGACGTTCGCCGCCGCCGCGCTCGCGATCACCCTCACCTGATCGTGCTCAACGTCGGCTACATCGAGGTGTCGTCCGGGGGAGTGACGGCCCGTGTCTACTACGACACAGCGTTCACCCCGGTCGGCGACTCTCAGCCGCTGATCGACGGCCCGCGCGGCTTCTGCCTCGACGTGTCCAACCCGACCGGCGCGAAGGCGCGCGTGACCGTGATGGGCCTGTCCGTCACGGTCGGCACCGGCGACCCGGTCACGTCCGGCCAGGCCAAGTCGCGGACGGCCGCACAGGTCGCAGCGCTCGGCTACACCACACGAGGTCAGATCACCGCAGCGATGGAGGAGTAAGCCATGGCAGATACCAAGATCAGCGCTCTGACTGCCGCGTCTGTCGCGGCGTTGACAAACGAGTTGCCGATCAATGAGGCGGGCACGTCCAAGAAGGTCACTCTCGCGCAAATCGAGACCCTCTTCACAGTGCCACCAGTGCAGTACCTCCTCTTTCATGGGGGCGTGACGGGTGTGTACACGTTGACTCCGCTCACCGCAGCCACCACTGAGCCCGCTAACATACCCATGGCGCGCATCCTTCCCGACCTGGCCAACGCCACACAGATGCGTCTGGTTGTTGGCCAGCGGATCATCGGAGCGGGTGGCACCTCATGTGCGGCCCGATTGCAGTACGCCACCAACGGGGCGACCCAGACAACATGGGCCGATGCGAACAATACCGGCACTGGACTCAGCCTGCTGACAGGCACCGCGAACACGGTGCGCGATGCTGGGTGGGTCGATCTCGTTACCGGAGCCAAGATCAACTCCTGCTACATGCGGCTCGCCATCGTTACTGTCGGCACCGTTACCACCGCACCAACCCTGTCCTTTGCTGAGGTTGAGTTCCGGTAATGGCTGACGCCTACCTCCTTGAGGCTGGCACCGACCGGCTCCTGCTCGAGGACGGGTCCGGCGTCTACCTCCTCGACGCCATCGCCGAGCCCTGGCTCAACCATGTCGCCATCGCAGCCCCCCGCAACGGCACCACGACGCACACCGTTGACCCGTCGTCGGGTACGGTCGCCGCCGGGAGCCTGTTCACGCCGACCGCCGGGCGGATGCTGGTCTGCAAGACTGAGGGTGCGGTCACGTCCACGACGCCCACCGCCTTCACGCTCGGCGCCAGCGCGGTCAACAACACCGGTCTGTACGTCTGGTACGACCTGTCTTGCGCGGGTGGCGACACGATCACCACGACCCACAACGGCTCGAACTACCCGGTTGTGTTCGACTTCTACGAATACCCGAGCGGCACCACCTGGTCGGGCGCAGTCGGCGCGACGGCCGTCGCGTACCCCACCGCCGCCGGGCCGACCCTGTCCAGCCTGACCGCCACGAACCAGGTGTACGGCGCCGCTGGACAGTCCGCAGGCGCCACAACCAGCGGCTCTTGGGGCACAGGCACCGAGCTGGTTGACACCTACGCGGCCGCGAGCGGCACGGACGGCTACACCTACGGCGTGACCGAGCTCGCCGACTACGCGAGCGCGACCGCGTCAGCGGCGTGGACTGCGGGCGGCGGCGGATCTACAAACACCATCGAGCGGTTGATGTGGGCCGTCAAGTTGGGCAGCGGCGGGCCCTCCACGTACGCGGTCACGTCCACAACAGCCGCGACCTCGGCCGTATCCGTGACGGTCACGCTCGTCGCCGCGGCCAGTTCGGGCTCGTCCGCCACCGCCGGTGGCTCATCGGCCCCGACACTCCGCGCATCCATATCGAGCACGACAGCAGCGGTCGCCAACGGGTCCTCGGCACCGCAGCGGGTCACCATCACGTACGCCGCGACCTCGACGACCGCCTCGACCTCCACGACCGCCGCGAACCCGACCCTCCTCGCGGCAGCCTCGAGCACGACCGTGGCCGTAGCGGCCATGAGCGTCACAGCCACACTTCGCGCATCCGTGGCGAGCACCACCGCAGCGGTCGCGGGCGGCTCGTCGGCACCAGACCGGGTCACCGTCACGTACGCGATCACGTCGACGACCGCCGCGGCTGCGAGCGGATCATCCGCCCCGATCCTCCGCGCAGCGGCAGCCTCAACCACCGCGGCCATCGCTGACGGCTCATCCGCGCCAACATCCCGGGTCGGGATCACCAGCACCACGGCCGCCATAGCGGGCGGCTCGTCAGCACCCACGACCATCGGCGGCAGCGCGGTCTACCAGGTCACGTCGACGACCGTGGCGGCAGGATCCGGCTCGGCCAGCGTGACCCTGCTCGCTGCCGCAGCGAGCACCACCACCGCGACAGCAGGCGGCTCGTCAGCCCCCACATCGCGGGTCGGTATCAGCAGCACCACCGCGGCCCAGTCAGCAACGTCGGCGACCGTGACCCTGATCGGGGCGGCCGGGTCGACGACGGTAGCGGTCAGCGACTGCGCGGCCCTGGTCTCGGCCGTCTTCGCCCTGGTCTGTGTCACGGCCGCGACCTCCGACGGTTCATCGGCACCGGTATTCGCCAACGCGCCCGTCGACATCACCGTCACCGGCAGCCTCGACCCACGCCGCTGGGCCGCCACCCTGTCCGACCGCGCCAAGACCGGCACCCTGACCCCCCGGACCAAAACCGGCGTGCTCACCGACCGGGACAAGACAGGCACCCTCGATCCACGACGCTGGGAAGGCACGCTATGAGCAACTCATACCCACGGGAGACCATCGAGTTCGCGTTCCCCAGGGTCACCGAGGCCGACGTCGTGGTGACCACCGGCGTCACCTTCGCCCTCTTCGCCAATGGCACCCGGCCCACCACGTGGGACGCACCCACCATCGTGGACGGGAAGACCGGCGTCATGCTCACCGGCATGGCGCCCGGCCTCTACAGGATCTTCGCCAAGGTCGCGTCCAGCCCAGAGACTCCCGTGATCGACTGCGGGTACGTGTCCATCACCTGACCATGACCACGACGAAGCCCACCCCCATCACCGTCGTCGAGGATCACGTCCCCGCGGACTGTCCCGTCTGTCGATACGCGCTACGGCTCGACGACGAAGACCGCGACTCGTGGCCGGGCGACGGCGAGATCCCGGCCCGTCCTCATGTGTGGTCCGGATGAACGCGCGGGCCACGGTCCGCCGCTGGACGCTCGAGGCCCATCCGAACCCGTGGGAGTACCTCGTCCCGAGGGCTCAGGAGACGGTCGGCGGACACGCGCCAACCTGGCAGCGCGCCTTCAACCGCGCGCTGCAGATCATCGCCGACCAGACCTGACCCGCCACCCGCACACTGAGGAGAAGACATGGTCCACCCAGCCGCAGGACAGCACGGTACGGACGCGTGGGGCGACTGGGTCGACACGACGGTCGCCGACCACGTCGCCACCCTCGCCGCGGTACCCACCACGTACGTCCCCAAGGGCACTCGCGACTTGTTTGTCGCTGACTATGGCGCCATCGGCAACGGCACCACGGACGACACGACCGCACTCACCGCCGCCCTCTCCGCAGCGCGCACCGCCAAGGCACGCCTCACGTTCGGGTTCGGGCTGACGTACGTTGTCAGCGGACAGCTAGATCCTACAGGCGTCATCATCGCCGGCAACGGTGCCACGCTCAAAATCAAGGCTGGCGTGACGCCAGCATGGAATCTGTTCCAGCCGTATGGGGCATGTTTCGTCAACAACCTCCAGTTTGATCTGAACAAGGCCAACACCACAGACCCAGGGACCGGTACGGCATCTGGCGGAATCTACGGATATTCGGGCAGCGGCTGGTCAGGAACCATGACTTTCCGTGATGTCACGATCATCAACGGCTACACGGCGGGATTTAAGTTCGGAACCCTCTGGAGCATCACTGACGCAATCAACGCCCCCGCTAGCGCCGTGCTGCTTGATAACGTCACCGTGGATGGATGCAACACCGGCGTATATGCGTTCGGTATCTCAGGACTCGCTGTAATCAATCCCACAATCACAGGCATAGCGGCCGTAGGTATTCAAGATATCCTGAGCCTCGACACGGAGATCATCGGAGGAAAAGTCTCCGGTACCGGAGACCACGGAATCTGCACGACCTACAGCAACGGCTTCTCATGCCAGGGCGCTAGGGTCGCGGACTCCGGCGGCGACGGCATCGTGGTCGGCGGCGGCGATGTCACACTCAAGGAAGCGATCAATTGGACACTGACCGGGAACGTAGTAAAGGGATCAACCCTCAATGGCATCAGCATTGATACCACCAAAACCGGAGCCCTCACGACGCCTGTAGTGGTTGACGCTACGATCCACGGGAATGTCCTACGCGATAACACGATCCACGGCATCTACCTTCACAACGCCGAGTACGCCGCAGTCACGGGCAACGTGGCTCGCGGGAACGGAAATGCCGGGATCGCGCTAGACTCCCGCCACATTTCCATGTCCGGCAACACCCTGTACGGAAATGCCTACGGAATCGCGTTCCAGGGACTGACGGGTAACCCGTACGGATACCACGAGGTCGGCCGGAACGTGGTCGTAAACAACACGGTGTCAGACTACTCTTTCGACACCCTCGGCGCCCCTGGGACGACACTGCAACTCTCTGGTACGGGAACCCCCCAGGCCGTCGTGGCTGCCCCTGTCGGATCGACGTTCGTCCGGACGGACGGCGGGACGAGTACCGCCCTGTACGTCAAGGAGACCGGCGGCTTCACGTCCACTGGCTGGGTCGCCAAGTAGCCCCCTACCTCGCCGCATCGTCGCCGAGGCCCAACGCCCCGCTCACCCTCACCGGTGGGCGGGGCGTTTTGCTGCGTCCGGGGTCAGCCCGCGGTGAGTGCTGCGCCGTACTGGGTGATCGCATCCAGCCGCTGCGCCTCGTCGCTGTGCATGTACCAGTCCGCGGTCGTGCTGACCTGCGAGTGGCCGAGGATGTCGGCGATGACCGGCAGCGGCACGCCCAGGCTCATGAGCACGCTGCCAGCTGTGGCCCGCCCGCCGTGCGGCGTGAAGTTGTCGATCCCGACCCGCCACGTCACCGCCCGCCACGCCCGCCCGTCACGCTCCGGCGCCTCAGGGAAGCCGGGCCCGCGGAACCCGTGGAACACCCACCCGTCGCCGCCCGACTCGGCCCGCCACTGGTACAGCGCGGCCGCGGTCATGGGCAGCAGCGGGATCGTGCGGACGCTGGACACCGTCTTCGGCTCCGTGCGCACGAGCGCCCCCTCAACCCGCGCCAACGTCGCAGCAACGCGCACAGCCCCGCTCACGACCCCTTCCCGCTCCGTCAGGTCCACGTCAGACCAGCGCAGTCCGCGGATCTCGCCCGGCCGTAGACCCGTCGTCAGCCCGACCGTGATCCGGGCCAACTCGCGCGGCGTCTCGCACATCGCGAACATGCCGGTCACGAGCTCGAGCGCCAGTGCCCGGTGCGAGGTCGCAGTCACCTTCGACCGCTTCGGGGCCTTCTCTGACTTGGTGGGGTTGTACAGGATGCGGCGGTCGGACAGGGCGCGCTCAAGAGCGGCCCGCAGGGTGTGGTGAACGTTGCGCTGCGTCTGCGCGGCGAGGCCCTTCGTGCGGAGCGTTCGCTTCAGTAGGCGCACATGCTCAGCACCCAGCTCTTGCAGCTTGACGCGCCCAAGAATCGGCACTAGGTGGTTCTTCACATGGGAGCGGTTGGCCTGGAGCGCGGTCCATTTCAACTCGCCCGCCTCGTACTCCTCCAGGCGGATCGTCAGCCACGCCGCGAGCCACTCGCCCAACGTCACGTTGTCGGGGATGATGCCCTGCTGCAGCTTGAGCCGCATCCGGTTGAGCTCGTCCAGGGCCTCCGTCTTGGTGGCACGCCTCGCGGTGATGCGCCGGCGGGTGTCCCCGGTGCCGATGCTCATGGACGCGACGTGCTGCGCGCGGCAGCGGTGCGCGGGTCGAGTGCCGTCGACCACGGGCGGGCAGCCGAAGCGCGGCCCGTGGTTGCGGTAGGTGCTGCCAGCACCACGGCGGCCACGAGTCACAGCATGGCCTCGAGGTCTTGAGCCCGTTGCAGCGCTTCCGCGACCGCGGCCTTGGCCTCAGCGTAGGCCAACGCGGGCGAAGGATACGTCTCCCACAGGGCATCCTGGTCGATGTCGTGAGCCCGCAGGTATGCCCGTGCGATGGGTCCGATGTGTCCGGGCAAGTTCATCATCTGGCGTGCGTGGTCACAGTCCTCGATCACGGCGTGAGCGAACTCAGTCGAGCCCATCATCCGATGGGGATGTGCAGCGGTCGGCTTCCAGCGCCAGCGGATCTCAGGCTCGGTCATGACTCACCCCGGGCGATGCTGACGGCGCGCCGCATCCCGTTCTCTACCGCCGAGTCGAACGCCCCCTCTTTGCGGGGGACGCCGGCCACCGCCGCGATGCGATCCTTATGCGCCTCGATGGCAGCCTCGATCTCCACCGCGACCTGCTCGCGAGAGCGATCGCGCTCGGACGCGAGGGCACGTGCGGCAGCCTCATGGCGTTCCCTCTTATCTTGGCTGCTCATCTCTGCGTAGCAGCCGTTACACAGTCCGCTATTCCATGCGCCCTGGTCGAAGCCGCCGCACAGGACACAATGACGCCGGAACGGCTGTTCGGCCGGGCAGCGAAGCGAACGATCGTCCCGCTCGTCTATCCGTGGGATTAGCAGAATTCCGTGCGTCGGGCAACGCACCGTGCGCACTCCGTCGTCGCTCATCGGGCCACCTCCTCGTGCGCCTGCCATGCCGCTTTCATCTCGTCCTGCACGCTGATGAACTCGGCCTGGACGCGCCACCATCGCTCGACGGTCGCTTCGTCCACCTCGACCTCATCACCGCTCGTCTCATTGACGCTGTAGACGGGGTACATCTCGTCCATACCCATCAGGACGACGACCTTCATGTCTTCTCCATTCCCCTGCTAGCCTAACTGCTAGCCTATGAACCCCGTTCGTTACGCCGTATTGGCCTGGTTACACCGCCCCCACTAGGGGTTATACGGCGGCCCTGGGGGGAATCGGACCCCCGACACATGGTTTAGGAAACCTCGGCCCCTGAGCGTAGAACGGTGTCCCTGCTAGCCAAGTTGCTAGCCATAGATGGAGACTACACCCCCGTGGTACCGGATGAAAAGTGGCTTGTGAGGAAGTTGCCATCTGGTTGAGGACTTGACCAAGGCTTATCAGTCGCGCGAGCAAGATGCGCCCATGCCCCTCACCCTCCTCGCACTCCTAGGTGTCCGTCCCATATATGTCCCCCACCTGCCCGCCGACGCGCTACTCCTGCTCCGCTATGGGCTCGTGCTCATCGACACCGACCTCAGCGACGAGGCCAAGGGTCGGGTCGCCGACCAGACCCTCACCGCCGCCGTGGACATGCTCGCCGACAGCTAGCACGCCCTCGGCGACCGGCGCGCCGTCGATGCGCCTCTTCTGGCGGGCCTTAGCGCTCGGCACATGGGTCTCATCCTCGCTCTCGATTATGGCCAGGATTAGCTCGGAGAGTGCCACCCTGGCGCGTGGGCCAAGCTTGTTCGCTTGCTCTGGAGGAACCCAGACCCCGAGGGGTGTGGGGATCTGGGCCAAGTCCCGGACGTGCTCCTGACTGACGCCGAGCACTTCGGCCACCTTGAGGATCGTCTCGGGGCTGGTGCTGCCACCAAACACGAGGCGAGTCAGGGTTGTGGTCGCGATCCCCGCTCGCAGGGCTAGAGCGTTGGCCGAGCCGGCGATGCCTCGCGCCTCGGCGAGCTTTGCCCATTGGGTCGGAAGTTGCCTCACGTCTACCTACTCTCCACCATGCTTCACGTAGTCCGCTACCGGCATCGTAGACAGAGCGTCTACAACTTCCACGCTTGTAAGTCTCATCTCGCGGCACTTTCTGCGACACGCCTTGTAGACATACCCGTCTACATCTTGCGACGTAGCGCGCTACGTGCTACGTTCGTCTACGTGATCAACCCAACGGGAAGGTTCGAAGTGCGGCTCATCAGCCACGAGGCTTTCGCCTCCTACATGACCTTCAGGGGGTACTCGGTGCGGTCCCTCGCCCATCGCCTCGGAGTCTCGCCAGCGCTCGTCGGCCACCTGCGTTCGGGCAAGCGCAACACCTGCACCCCTGTAATGGCCATCGCCATCGAGAAGGCGCTCGACGCCCCTCGCGGCTCTCTCTTTGTGCCCAAGGTGTCTCACGTAGCGGGCTACGCAGCATGAGCCCCCACGCCACGAACGACGCCCTCGCAATCGAGGCCATCGCCACTCCCGGGTGGTACGAGACGTACGTCCTCCCCAAGATCAGGCGGGACGAGTCCGGGTGCTGGCTGTGGATGAAGATGTATGAGGGGGCGACCTACGGGCACATCATGTCTCCGCGCGCTCTGAGTCCCGAGTACAAACAGATGACGCTGCAGGCCCATCGGGTGGTCTGGCTAAGGGAGCGCGGCCCCGTCCCAGTGGGCTACGTGTTGGACCACGACGGTCCCGACGGTTGCGGCAATCGCACGTGCTGCAACCCGGAGCATCTGCAGGTCGTGACGATCAGGCACAACACGGTCGTCTCCGGCAACAGCCCGGCCGCCCTAAATGCGCGCAAGACGACGTGCCCAGCGGGCCACCCGCTCGTGCAGAGCAAGAGCCGCCCCGGGCGGATCTGCCAAGTCTGTACAAGCTCCTGTTGCCGTAAGCGCGACGTCCTTCTAACACGGGCGGCAGCCGTATTAGGGATGGGATTCCGAGAGTACAAGCGTCAATACGGCCAGTCCGGTCGGGTCGCTGCCGAGATCCTCTCGTGCCAGGCGGTGGCGGCATGACGTACCGCGACCTCCCCGCCCAGCCCTACAGCGTTGCTCAAGCGGCCCACGTGCTCGGAATCAGCCAGGACACAATCCTCGCCATGGTCCACGACGGTCGGCTGAAGGGCGCGTTCCGCTCGGGCAAGCGACTGTTCAAGATCCCGGTCGAGGCCGTGACCGCCTACATGGCCAAGCAGACCATAGCCGCCCCCTGATCGTCCGGCCCGCCTAATACGCGGGCCGGGCCTGCTGGCGGAACCGGGTCGACGCCCCAAGAGTCCCCGGTTCCGCTGGCCCACCAAACGCAAAACGAACCCCGCTCACAGGAACGGGGCCCGAATCCACTTAGGAGCATACATGAGCACAGCCACCACCGTCAGCGAGAACCTCCGCGTCCTCGCCGACCTCATCGAAGCACACCCCGACCTCCCCCCGCCCTACGTCACCGCTGGCGCGTACGGCACGGACGCATCCTGGTACCTGCACATCAACGACCTCGCCAGGGACCTGCCCGAGCAGAAGGCGGTCGCCGCGCGGGTCGTGTCTACTCTCGGCGGGAAGTGGGCCAAGAGCGAGGACGGCGAGCGCTACAGGTTCTCTCAGACACGCACTGACGGGCTGGGACTGAACGTCACCGTCAACCGCGCCGCCGTGTGCGAGCGGGTCGTCACCGGCTCGCATGAGGTGACTGTGCCCGCCATGGACGCCCGTCCTGCTGAGCCTGGGCGCGTCGAGACGGTTGAAGACGTCACCTGGGTTTGCTCGTCGCTACTCGCCGAGCCGGTGTCGGCCCCGAAGCCCGAGCCCGCCCGCGACGACCTGCAGGCCATCATCGACGCCGAGACGTACCGCTTCGAGCACAGCGGAGCCGGGTCGTGGCGGTCATGAACATCAGTCAGGCACGCGCCGCGATTGAGGCGATCCTCTCCGCGATCCCCGACAGCGCGCTGCCCAAGTTCGACAGCGTTGAGTACCGCGAGGATGGCCTGCCGACCGTCTGGTTCGGCGGACTCGGGCGACACCTTGGAAGCGCCAAGCGCGGCGGTGAACGCCGCCCGCTCAACTACCGCAACGACGCATCGTGGGAAGCCATCGAACTGGAGATGACCTACCGCGCTGACCAGCGCCTGTTCGACAACGGCGACAACCCGGCAGGCGTCAAACTCGCCCGGAAGCGGGCGAAGCTATGAGCAGCGTCACGTCCGGCCACCGACTGCCCCCGGCCCACCCCGTGGACCGCGAGGTCCCCGACCACAACTGGTGCACGTACCTCCTGGCCGCTGCCGCCCTGGTCGCCATCGCGTACGTGCTCGCGTTCCTCATGGCTGCGATGGGCGGTGCGTGATGAGGATCACCTTCGGATCTGTCGAACGAGGTGCCACACGTCGGGGCAAGTGCCCGATCTGCGGTGAGCGCGTCACTCGAAGCAAGACGTTCTCTCAGACCGTCAATCCGTTCAACCGTAACGAACACGGCGAGATCCGACAGGCGCCCGAGATATGGGCCGCGCTGAACGACGAAGCGATCGCATGGATTCCCGACTTCCGCCATGCCAAGTGCATCGGCGGTGCGTCATGACCGCCCTGCTGCGCCGCATCCCCCCGATGCTCGGCCTCGCAATCCTCGCCCTCGCGGGTGCGGTCGCCATCATCTGGTGGGTGCACCCGTGACCGGCCTGTGGATCGCGGTCGGCGTCATCGTCGGGCTGATCGTCCTCTCGGCGCTGTGTGTAGCCGTGATGGCCCTCATCGACCGGCTGTGGCGGCGGGTAGCGGCTCGCATCTGGGGGCGGTCATGAAGCGCGCCTGCGACTGGAAGGTCTCCGGGGGTGGATCCGGGGGCTGTGACACGTGCGACTGGGAGTCGTACACAGGACCCGGACGTGACCTCGCAGCCGTCCGTAAGTGGGCCAAAGCACACACACTCCAGACGGGCCACACGACCCGCGTCGAGACCATCACCCGATGGATGTACGAGGCCCGCTCATGACCGTATGCCTTCGTCATCGCCGCATCTTTTGGTTCGCTCCTCGCTGGGATCAAGACGCGGTCGTGATCCGCATGGGATGGCTCGACGGCCGGTGTCCCAAGTGCGGGGCCAAGCCATGACCCGCCGCCGTTTGCTCATCGCCGCCGCGGTCGTCGGCACCCTCACCATCGCCGCACTCGCGGCACGTCACGCCATCACCAACCTCCTGAGGAGCCTCCCATGACCACCTACTCCGACGCCGCATGGGCGTACGTGAACCGCGTCGACATGCCGTACGGCTCACTGTCGCCCGTTGTCCGGGAGCGAGCCGTCGCGGCCTTCGATGCCGCCCTCGCGTCGGTGGCTATGCAACAGTACGAGCCCCCCGAGCCCGAGCGGCTGACCGACCCGGACGACCCGCGCATCAAGCCGGGGGCGCTCGTGTCGTACAGGACCTCCACCAACGCCATGGGCGAGGTCACCATCTACCACCATCGCGTAGATGCCATCACCGGGAGTTGCTGGGATGCGGACTCCATCCGCAAGGGCGTCCGGCACTCGGACTATCGCCTCCTCGCCCCCGCTCCCGACCCGGACGCGGAGTTGCTGGCCGTACTCAAGAACGCACTCCCGAACCTCAAGATGCCCGACTGGGAGCGGGAACTACTCGACGCGAAGACCGCCGCTGAGACCACGCTCGACTCCCTCCGCGCTGCTGGCTACGACGTCGTGAAGCGGGCCGACGCATGAGCACCGCGTACGACTTCCCGCCGAGAACCGACGCGTGCCCCGCGTCCCGGTTCCTGCGCGGCGCCCAGCTCGCCCAGCACGTCACCCGCGGCCTCGCCGGCACACAGTCGGCGGCACGGGTCGCGGCCACGGCAGGCTACCGGGTCGACCGTTGCGCCGTCCGGCTCGCCGAGTGCGGTCGCGCCCCGCTCGGCCGTGAGCTGCTCGAACGTGACCACGCGGACCGCGCGAGACGGTACGTGGTGCTGTCGATCGAGCGGACACGGCCGAAGCCGTCACCAAAGCCCGAGCCGAAGCGCACACGCCGCCCAGCAGCCTCCGCCGACGAGATCCTGTGGGAGCTCGAAGACGCCGCGTGCCGGGGCGTGGCGTTCGCCGATGTGGCCGCCATGTTCGGGATCGCCCCGGCGAGCCTGCGGCGCCGGATCGAACGG
>Ga0209539_1000857_pt1 | contig 17076 bp, 14 predicted proteins | sample BarGraNGADG00312_2_FD_184499 | JGI IMG/M metagenome (GOLD analysis project Ga0209539, IMG submission 184499) | Arctic peat soil microbial communities from Barrow, Alaska - Barrow Graham LP Ref core NGADG0011-312 (SPAdes) (version 2) | ecosystem: Environmental > Terrestrial > Soil > Wetlands >... | reverse complement strand
AACTTTATAAATGAATTTCTTAAAACCGAGGAAATTGAAGCTTTTGTAATCGGATATCCGGTACAGATGAACAACCAGCCAAGCGCAACTGTTATTCACATAAATCCATTTATTAAGAAACTTAAAAAAACTTATCCTGAGAAACATATCTATCTTGTTGATGAAAGATTTACATCGCAAATGGCCACCAGGGCGATGATTGACGGAGGAGTAAAAAAGAAAGAGAGGAGAGACAAATCGATGGTTGACAAAATAAGCGCTTCAATTATACTACAGTCTTTCCTCGACAACAGATCTCACAAGACAGAAAACTATAAATAGAAATGACTTATCCAATTGTTATATACGGACATACGATACTAAGAAAAGTTGCAGTAGAGATTACTAAAGATTATCCGGCACTCAATCAATTGATTGAAGATCTTTTTGAGACGATGTATCATTCTGAAGGAATGGGTCTTGCAGCTCCACAGATTGGAAAATCAATAAGAATATTCGTTATCGACGGAACACCTGTAGCTGAAGATGAGCCATCACTTGCAGACTTCAAAAAAACGTTCATCAATGCTCATATTTCTGAAAGATGTGGCGAACTGCAACCCATGAATGAAGGATGTTTAAGTATCCCCAAGTTAAGGGAAGAAGTGATGCGCGAATCACATATCCGGATAAGCTATTATGATGAAAACTGGCAGTACCATGATGAAGTGTTCGACGGTTATAAAGCAAGGATAATCCAGCATGAATATGATCATCTCGAAGGCATTCTTTTCACAGATAAAGTAAGTCCTCTCAGAAGAAGGCTTCTTAAGAGCAAACTCGCTGCGATCAGCAAAGGAAAGTTTGAGGCTGAGTACAAAACTATTCTGCCGGGACAGAAGATAAAATAAAAATGTAGGGATCAGTCCCGACTGATCCCTACTGTAAACCTTACATTATGAAATTAATCTATTACAAACACAGTTCCCTTATCTATGTTCTGATTATAATGCAAATATTTTTATTGAGTTCCTGTAACACAAAACCATACAATTCAAAACATCAGGTCGGGAAAATTGGCTTTTCCGCGTTTTATCTTGACATGGACTATTTAAAAGTAAAAAGTGTATTGGATTCTTTGCTTAATATCGATGAAATACATTATTTTGAAACTACAGATGTAGTTGGGACCACACAAAAAAACTTATACTATGATTTTTCAGGAATAAGTCCTGCTCTTTGTGCAAAAGTTAATCTTAGAGGTAGTTATATAGTTGATGAAAGATTAACCAGTATTCAATTAACTCTATGCTCCAGGTCGAAAATAGAAAAACCAGTGTTTTCATATAATTGCAGCCAGATTGACCTTAAAAAACTGTTTGAATCATTTAGAGAAAAATATGGAAAACCCGCTTTACTTGTTCAGGGTGAAAAATATGATCGGTTGTCAAAAAAATTATCAAATGTTTATCTCCCGGGTCCAAAGGGAAGATGGCTATTGGATAAGATATATTATTGGGAGAAGGGAAACTTTATAATATATTTTGATTTGGGGTATCCGGAAAGTTTGGCCAACTCTGATAATCCTGCTAAAAAATCTGATGTTCCCGGATTGCATGACTCGACAAGTGCTCCAATAATTTACTATGACTTTACCCAGGTCTATATAGATAAGCTACTTGAGGAAGCAAGTAAAATAAAATAGGCACTCTAAACTTTTCTTCCTAATTTTATACAGTCTCATTTGCTGCGGACTGTGCTACATAAAGAAATTCCATTTCTTCGTATTGGCCTGCCGTTGTGTATCGGAATAATTTCAGGCCTGTATATCAAACCGGATACTACTTTCCTGGTAATTGCTTCTATTATCATTTTTTCCGGGTTTTCATTCAGCCTGTTCTTTAATAAATATCTGACCAATCTGATATATGGTTATGTACTGACACTTTCGCTTTTTACCAGTGGTCTGATGCTTTACACAAATGAAAAAAGCAGAATATCGACCCTTGAACCGGAGAGGGCCATTTTTACAGGCACCCTGTCGGACTATCCTGAAGAAAAAGCAAACACTTTCATGTTAAAAGTAAAACTTAACAGGATAATCGAAGGGAAGAAAACTGTAGCTGTAAAAGGATCAATAATACTATACAATAAAAAAGATTTAACGGTTGCTTCATTCCTGCCCGGCGATATACTGATTATTAAATGTACCCCTCTCGAAATTTCAAACAGAGCCAATCCATATGAATTTGATTACAAATTCTATATGGAAAACCAGGGTATCAGATATTATGCATTTACCAGTAATCGCGATATTATCAGACATATTATCCCTTCCCACAGAAAACTGATTCACAGGGCATTGATTATCAGGGAAAAAATAATCAATATGTACAAAGAACGGGGACTTAGCGGGGAAAGACTTGCTTTGGCAGCTGCTATTACACTTGGTCAGAAAAATATGCTTGACCCTGAACAGAAACAGAACTTCATTAAAGCCGGAGTTATGCACATTATGGCAGTTTCAGGTCTTCATGCGGTAATACTTAGTTTGTTTATTTTCAACTTACTTTTTTTTCTGAAAGGAAGATTAAACATTCTCAGGATAATTGTCGCAATTGTTATTCTGTGGGCTTTTGCCTTTGTGACGGGACTCACTCCTTCTGTGCTCAGAGCTACTCTGATGTTTTCATTCCTTCAGGCAGGTACCCTCATGAAAAGACCGGTAAACGGAGTAAATTCGGTACTGGCATCCGCATTTGTTCTTATCTTGCTGAGACCATCAGTAATTTTCGACGCCGGATTTTTGCTTTCATATTCAGCTGTTATTTATATTATCTGCTTTTACAGAGACTTTTATAATGTTTTGCATTTTAAAAACTGGCTCACAGATAAAATCTGGCAATCAGCTGTTGTAACAATTGTTGCTCAGGCAGGTACCCTTCCTCTGACAATAATGCTTTTTAACAGGTTCCCGACATATTTCATTCTTACCAATATAATTATTGTTCCAATATCTAACCTGCTGATTATCATAGGATGTCTTGTCCCTCTGTTTTTTCCAGTCAGGTTTCTTTCACAATTTCTTGTTTTATTACTAAACCAGGTAACAGGAATAACCGAATTATTAACAGCTCAAGCCGCTTCCCTTCCCTATGCAACTATTGATAACATTGGAATGACAACAGTTGAATGCATCCTGCTCAGCGGAATAATATTCCTTTTTAGTTGTGTGGTACTGAAGAAAAAACCATTCCCGGTCTTTTATCCGTTTCTGATAATGATCCTTTTTATTTTAGCTGGTACAGTCAGGGAAATTTCTTCAAGAACAACAAATGATTTAATAATTTATAATACACCCGGTTCTTCGACTATCGGAATTAAAACCGGTAAAATATTAAATCTCTACTCAGACACCACTATTACAAGGCCGGAAGTAATTAGACATAGTGCATCACTTGGACTCAGGATTAAACCTGCCAAACTGGTGAATAATTATTACTGTATAAGGGCGGGCTCGAAAAAGATACTGATCACGAATATCCTTACCAGAAGCTCAGTACAGAAATACATACCCGATATTGTAATTCTTACCGGTTCAAGACCGGATATTGAAAATAATATAGCTTTCACGCATCCTCCGGAGATAATTATTATTTCATCCAAAGCGACTTCGGGATTTTGTATTCCAGAATATGTTGTTATTACCGGAATCGACTCCATACATTATGTAAGAAAATCAGGAGCGTTTATCAAACGGCTATAAAAGGTTTATAAATAAATGTCGCAAAAAACTTGAGTATTAAGGGATTTATCTCTTATTTTGTCATGTTTTTTCAAAAAAATTTTTAATGAGAATAATAATTGCCGGGGCAGGCGAAGTTGGGACACATCTTGCCAAGATGCTATCGAATGAAAATCATGAAATTATTCTTATCGATTCGGAAGGGACACGTCTGAAGCCAATAGATAGTTCTCTGGAGGTTTTAACGTATGAGGGCTCTGCTACGTCCGTAAAGATTTTACAGGATGCTTTGCGTAAAAAAACTGACCTTTTTATTGCAGTAACTCATTCCGAAGATACCAATATAACTTCGTCTATTCTCGCTAAAAGGTTTGGAGCCATTAAAACAATAGCCCGTATTGACAATCTCGATTATCTGGAACCTTCCACACTTGAATTTTTTAAGTCAATAGGTATTGATTCATTGATTTATCCTGAACTGATTGCTGCACGTGAGGTTCTCGGACTGCTTCATGAGACAGGGTCATCTGAATTCATGGAATTTTCAGGGGGCAAACTGGCAATGTATGTTCAGAAACTTGATGAGAAAGCGCCAATTCTTAACAAAAGCCTTCAGGAAATTTCTGTCAGTCACAGAACTGATAAATACAGGGCTGTTGCAATCAAAAGGAATGCCGTAACCATCATCCCGCGGGGAAATGAACATTTTCAGCTGGGAGATATGGTCTTTGTTATCTCAACACACGAAGGAATCAATGAAATGATGAAGACATCGGGAAAAGAAAATTTTGAAGCTAAAAGTATTATGATCCTTGGTGGAAGCAGGATCGGTAAACACGTTGCCTTATATCTTCAGAAAACATGTGAAGTCAAGCTTGTAGATTCAAATATTGAAAAATGTAAAGATCTTGCGGATATCCTCGATAATACCCTGATTATTAATGGTGATGGCAGAAATGTTGACCTGCTCGAACAGGAAGGAATAACACATATGGATGCTTTTGTTGCAGTTACCGGTAATTCAGAAACAAATATCCTGTCGTGCCTTCTTGCGAAAAGAATGGGCGTGAAAAAGACTATTGCTGAGGTTGAGAATATGGAGTTTATAAATCTTGCTGAGAACACCGGTATCGACACAATCATCAATAAAAAGATATCTGCCGCAAGCAGAATTTTCAGACATACGACTAATCCAAATGTGACACAGGTTAAGTACATGACCGGAACAGATGCTGAAGTTATTGAGTTTAATGTTCCGGCAAACTCAAAAATAACGAAGGGCACATTAAGGAGTTTGGACTTCCCCAAGGATGCTATTGTTGGAGGTGGGACCAGAGATGGAGAACCATTCATTGCAACCGGCGACACTATAATAAAAGCCAATGACAAGGTGGTTGTTTTTACACTACCCTCAGCCTACGAGACACTTTCCAAATATTTTACCTGATTATTTATGATCAACTTCAGAATAATAGCCAGGGCTTTCAGCCTGATGCTCATTGTCGAAGGTTTGTTCATGTTGATCTCTGCAGGAGTATGTCTCGTATACCATGAACATGCAGCATCTTCTTTTTGCTATTCTGCTTTCATCACAATTGTAACAGGTGTTTTAGTCTTTACTCCTCTCCGCAACGAAGAACGGATTTTTGGAAACAAAGAGGGATATATCATCGTTACAGGTATCTGGCTTATTTTCAGTCTTTTTGGAACTTTACCATTTATTATCAGCGGCTCAGTAAGCAGATTTGGTGATGCTTTTTTCGAGTCGATTTCAGGTTTTACTACTACTGGCGCTACTATACTTACTAATATTGAATCAATGCCTCACGGGATTCTGTTCTGGAGAAGTCTTACACAATGGCTCGGCGGAATAGGAATAATATTTATCTCACTTTCTGTTTTCCCGGTTTTTAAAACTTTTAATATCCAGCTTGCAGCAATTGAGTTTTCGGGGCATTCCACTGATAAGATCCATCCCAGAACAAAAGATGCGGCAATACGTCTTGTTACTATATATTTCTTGTTAACACTTTCGGAAGTCGTATTACTTATCATTGGAAGAATGCCGGTTTTTGATGCTGTCTGCCATTCATTTTCAACTTTGTCAACAGGAGGTTTTTCTACACGAAATAATGGAATTGCTGCTTTTTCCACTCCTTATATAATGATTATCATGACGGTATTCATGTTTATTGCAGGTACCAATATGACTCTGGTTTATTTCGGTCTGAAGGGGAATATAAAAAAGGTAATTGGCAATAGTGAATTTGTTTTTTACTCGTTGATATGCTTTATTTTTGTGGTGCTTGTATCCCTGATTCTTTATTTTAAATCAGGTTTCCCGGTCAGCAAAGCGATACTTGATGGGGCTTTTCATGTTATTTCCATTATCACAACTACAGGTTTCTATACCCAGGACCACAACTTATGGGGAAACATAATAATAATAATCTTTTTTATTCTGATGTTAACCGGAGGAACAGCCGGATCAACAAGCGGCGGAATTAAAATTGTGCGGTTACTTCTTATTACAAAAAACAGCCGTCAGGAACTAAAAAGATTAATACATCCAAATGCTTTCATTCCCGTTCGTCTCGATAAAAGAATAATCTCACAAAGCACAATCTATAATCTATTGGTATTCATGGCACTATACTTTTTTGTAATGTGCATTGGTGCTTTGGTTATTTCATTTATGGGGTATGACATTATTACCTCTTTCAGTACCTCTGCTTCAATGCTGGGGAATATTGGTCCCGGTCTGGGTATTTTCGGCCCCTTTACAAATTATTCTGCCCTTCCGATGGCAGGCAAATGGTTCATGTCAGCATTAATGTTACTGGGACGACTTGAACTTCTTACAGTTATGATCCTGTTTAGCAGAAATTTCTACAAGCATTGATTTTCAAAATTCAAGAACTCCGAGACCCTGTCTTATAATTTCTATTTCTTCGCCTGTACAGTCAACTATTGTGGAGGCTTCGTTCCTGCCATAACCACCATCGATGACAGCATCAGTAAAATCAGAATACTTCTCATAAATAAGTTCAGGGTCGGTGGTATACTCAATTACTTCGTCAGGGTCGTGTATCGATGTGGTAATAATCGGTCGTCCGAGTTCTCTGACCAGCTCAAGTATAATATTATTATCAGGGATCCTTATACCTACGGTCTTTTTCTTATTCTTAAACAGTTTTGGTATCTGATTATTTGCCTGAACAATGAAAGTAAAGGGACCCGGCAGGTTTCTCTTCAGAAGTTTAAATATTGTGTTATCCCTTATTATAGTATATTCCGAAAGCTGACTCATATCATGAAATATAAGTGATAGCTCTGGATTTTTGGGATTTAATCCTTTGAACTTTGCTATCTTCTCAATAGACTTTGTTTTCAGTATATCGCAACCCATCGCATAAACAGTATCGGTAGGATAAATGATAATTCCTCCATCTTCGAGCAGGTCAACTACCTGTCTTATATGCTTAGGATTTGGATTCTCGTTATAAATTCGGATAAGCATTGGGTTTTTGGAGCTTTTGCCCCCCATCCCCCCTAAAGGGGGGCTAAAAACTATCCGCTTTCAAGCCCCCTTCAGGGGGTTTGGGGGTTATAAAAAAAAGGGTAAGCTCCTTATATCGCACCGCTACAACTGCCTGCCCTTGCTACCTTCCGATCCTGGGGGAGTTCAGCAGGAGCTGGTCGTATAAGACTTACCCCGCACAAAAGTAGGGTTTTTTAAGAAGCCTGCAAAATAATTAATCCAATTTAACAACATCATCCATTTCTATTTTTACATTATATTTGTTGTTAGTCAATTAAACTAACTTAAAAATCAAATAATTTGCATCATGGAAGAAAAAGTTAATGTCTGGAAAGCTAATTTAACGAATGGCCTGATTTTAGCACTGGCAGGAATCGCATTTTCTCTGGTTTTGTATTTTCTTGATCTCACCCTCAACAAATCAGTAGGATACATCAACGTTCCGATTCAGTTATTCCTTCTCTACTTTCTTCTCAAATCCTATCGCGATAATTATATGCATGGCCAGATTACGTATGGTCAATCTGTTGGCGCCGGTGCAGTTATCTACGTATACTATGCAATAATAATGGCTGTTTTTACATACCTTCTCTATGCGGTGATTGATCCGGGATTAGTAAAAAAATCATTGGCGCTATCTGAAGAAATGATGGAGAAAAAAGGGATGCCACAGACTGCTATTGATGCAGGTAAGGCATTCACCGAAAAAATTATGAAACCTGCAATAATGGCGATCTTCGCTATTTTTGGTTCCATGTTTTTTGGAGTGATTTATTCTCTTCTTGTAAGTATCTTCGTTAAAAAGGAAGGTAATCCGCTGATAGACACCCCTGTAAACTAATCTGAATACAATTCTGATGGATCTATCGCTTGTAATCCCTGTTTTTAATGAAGAGGATTCTATTCGGGAATTAACCGATTGGATTGTCAGGGTTTGTTCTTCACGTATGATTTCATTTGAAATTATTTATGTTGATGATGGGAGTTCTGATTCATCCTGGGACAAGATTGAGTCAATTGCAGAAAAAAATCAGTCAGTAAAAGGTTTCCGTTTCAGAAGGAACTATGGTAAAGCAGCAGCCCTTCACACAGGTTTTAGCGTAGCATCCGGTGATGTTGTCATTACAATGGATTCAGATCTGCAGGACAGTCCGGATGAGATACCCGAACTAATAAAGATGATCAGGCTGGAAGGATATGATCTTGTGTCGGGCTGGAAAAAGAAAAGATATGATCCCTTCCTAAAACGTGTCACAAGCAAGTTCTATAACCGGACAGCCAGATGGTCATCGGGAATAAAACTTCATGACTTTAACTGCGGAATTAAAGCATACCGGCTGGAAGTTGTAAAGAGTATTGAGATTTTTGGTGAGATGCACAGGTACATACCAGTTCTGGCTGCAGAAGCCGGCTTCAGGAAGATTGGTGAAAAAGTTGTTGAACACCGGGCAAGAAAATACGGGGTTACAAAATATGGGTTTGACAGATTTATAAAAGGATATCTCGATCTTTTGACGATAGGATTTATTACCCGGTTCGGTAAAAGCCCGATGCATCTGTTTGGTTCCCTTGGTACGTTGATGTTTATAATTGGCTTTATTATGGCAGGTTATCTGGGTGTCAGAAAATTAGTTTTTGTCTCCCATCATCTCAGAGCTCCCCTGGTTACTAACAGTCCTTTCTTTTTCATCGCACTTGCAGTAATGATAATCGGATCATTCCTCTTCCTTACAGGATTCCTGGGAGAACTGGTAAACAGGAATTCATCAGAACGGAATAGTTACCTGATTAAGGATAAGGTGAATATCTAACCGGCGCCTCACCCCCTCCAGTCCCCCGCTCCCAAGAGAGCGGGGGAAGTTGATCGCATTTAAATGATATACAACATATTAGCCCCTCCCTTCTGGGGGAGAGCCTGCCCCGCTTCGGCGGGGGGTTGGGGAGAGGCATCTTTGGTACACCTCAATTATCGCTTTAGTCATCTTTTCCCAGGAAAATTTTTCCTTTTCCTGCTTCACCCCTGCTGTAAACTGCTCTTTACGGTTGTTATCAAAGTAATCGATTATCGCCTCTGCTATGAATTCCGGTTCTGGTTTCACAACATAACCGCACTTACCATCTTTAACAATCTCACTTAAACCTCCGACGTCAGTTACCAGCATCGGTTTTTCAAAATAAAATGCAATCTGTGTCACACCACTCTGGGTTGCCGTTTTGTAAGTTTGAACAACAAGATCAGCTACACTGAAGAAAAGAGGAACCTCATTATCTTTTATAAAATGATCTAAAATGATAATATCATCTTCAAGATTAAACTTTTTAATAAGTTCCCTGTATGGCATATCGTCCTCGTAAAATTCTCCGGCAATAACCAGTTTCAGTTTCCTGTTTCTCAATCTTTTATCTGAGAAGGCTTCAATCAGAAGATCAAGTCCTTTATAAGCCCTTATAAAGCCGAAGAACAGCAGAAATAAATTACCGGCATCAAGTTTTAATGATGCCAGGGCCTCTTCCCTGCTAACTGCCAAACCGTAATTATCGAACAAAGGGTGGGGAGATAATTTAATGGGGATCTCTTCCCTGAAAGTTTTAAGATCATCCAGAACTGTCTGAGACATTACTACAGCTCCGTCGATACTGTTTGTAAAATACTTCGTAAGTGTTTTGTCTCCGGGACGTTTTTCGTGCGGAATCACATTGTCGAAAATACAAATCACCTTAGTATGTCTGTTCGATTTTGCTATCCGTGCGATTGTTCCAAAGCAGGGGCCCATGAAAGGTAACCAGTACCTTATCAGAAGAATATCGGGTTTTTCCCTTTTAATTTTAAAACCTGAAGTAATCCAGTTAAAGGGATTTATAGAATTAATCAGCCGTATGATCTTAATATTCTCCGGTTCAGGGCCATCTGTAAATTGTGTTTCCCCCGGAAAAAGAAATTTTGGATATTGTAAACTGAATGTGAATATTTCAATATTATGTCCCTCAGCTGTAAACTGTTGTGCAAGGCGGTCATTAAATGATGCCGGTCCACCCCTGTAAGGATAAGCAGGACCAATTGAAATTATCTTCATATATTTTACTCAAAATATTTTTTCAAGTGAAGGAAAAATTGATGCACGACACAAGGCGCACGACACAAGGAATAAAAAAGATTCATTTACTTCTTCCATGAACCGTGAGTCGTAAGCATAAATCATCCATAAAGAAAATCCTTTAGGTAATCATATCCGGGGGTGAGCTTTCCGTCTCTCATGATAGTTGCTCTTTCTATCATAGGGCTCACCGCTTCAGTCAACAGATCATGTAATACATTACTCATTAACATCTTGCCAAAATCAAGGGATGCATCACGGGGAAGTTCACCAGGCAGATTATCAATTGACATTACAGTGATATTTGTTTGCTTCGAGAATGCTGGCTCTTCAATTTCCAGAAATGGATTAAAAGCATAGAACGGATCTGATATTGTTGTTGCTCTCAGTGTTGAAGGTACAGGACCATTTATATCACAGCTTATATCGGCGATAACCGAAATCCGGAAATCAGGTCGCTTCATATCTTCCCTGGTAAAAAAGACAGGTGACCTGGGGTCCCAGAAATGACCTGTGATCAGGATATCGGTTACTTTGGAGTACGGCAGGAAGGTTGATTCATATTCCTGAGGATACCTGGTAAAATGGCTGAAGCTGAATTTCAGACCATTTTTATGCCTGGTATAGTACTCCGGTCCTATCTGACAATAAACTGGCACATCAAATTCTCTGTTAAGATAATCATCAGGTGCAACCTGCTCCACATTGGCAACAGCTAATGTTTCCATAGCTCCGTGAGTTACACGTCCATCTCCGGTAACAAGTATTTTTAAACCTTGTTTAAGCTCAATAAGCTTGAGGCCTGCCCACATCTCATCCAGATCATGACACTGATATGCCGGTTTAAGTTTAAACTTGTTAGTCTTGATTCCCCTGGCCCTTAATCCGTTGTAGGCTCCGACAATGCCTGCGTGACGGCCGAATGCTACAACTCTTTGTCCTTTTTCACTTGTAAGATATTCAAAATCAATAAGGCTCAGATTCCTGACTGCCATCTCTCTGAACATCTCATGATTATGTGGTTGTTTCTTTGCGACATGAGCAAAGAACAGATATGTTTTCCCGGGGATGAAAGTTCGTTTATCAACTTCCTTCACACCCATAAGGATATCGCATTCCCTGAGGTCTTCTTTCAGAGGAATATCAAGATACTCATACTCTTCATTTGAATAGCACCTGTAATCGCTTGGCTGAACAAAGAATTCAATATTTGGATAGAGTTCCTCAAGTGCTACTATCTGAGGTGGTGTAAGAGGCACTCTCCGGTCGGGCGGGTTCTTCGTTTCGCGGAGTATTCCTACTCTCAGTGTCTTTCCCATATCATTGAATCCATTACTTACTGTTACCGCCGTGAAGATACAAACTCTGGTTTTATTTTTACGAATAATTTTGATGACATATTTTGTATCTTTGCAGTTCATATCACCGGGGCTGACATGGATTTGACAGCATGAGAGGTGTTATGTAAGCATGCAGTGTGTGGTGACGCGTCACTTTTACAGAGTCACAAAACAATAAAAGGCGAAAACAATTACGCTCTCGCAGCATAAGCGAATAACAGTAGCTTAAGCACTCCCCGCTTCGGCGGGGTCTCCCGGCACATGTGTTGGGACGAGACGTTTCCCGGGCGGTCAGGCCCTGATCCAACCCGATACGGAGACGCACGCAATCCGGGGCTAGTCTGAAGGTTGTTCCGACCCGACGGCGAAACAAACAGGAAATAAGGGCAGGTAAGGTTGTTCTGCAGCTGACCGGTCACGAAAATCAAGCAGAAATAAGCATGTAGAAAGCATATGATTTCCATGTTTGGACGCGGGTTCGACTCCCGCCAGCTCCACCTGAGCGGACAGATCTAAATATTCAGAGATTTGTCCGCTATCTGTTTTCTGCTTATTGCTGTCAATCAATAATATAAGACGTAGAACTTCATTGATTCTCGGGGTTCGACATTTTTTTCCGTCAAAAATCAAATCTTCAGAGAAGATCGAACTCAAAATTTGCTTTTTACCGGTTAAATCCGCTTTGTTAACATGCATTTTTACTTTCTGAAAAATGATTCTCCATGAATGCTGTCTCCTGCAGCAGACAATTGCCACACATCCGGCATCCAAACAATGGACCTTTTATAAAAAGTTCAGTCTTCTCAAGTAATCGTCTTCCAACTTTTTCTTTTTTAAATGGATAGAACGCAGGTTGCCACCTGCGGGAAGGTGTGAAAAGAGACATTAATTGATAATTAAATACTTAAGAGAATTTGTTTATAAACTATTATTTATAAGTGTAAATTATTTTGGGAACATTCAATATACCTCATGGCGAAATCATCACGTCCAAGTACAAGATCGACAGCTCTGACTGCAGCAGTGATCTTCTCAGGGTTTGCAATTGGACATGTCAGTCCATTTTGGATTGAAAGCACCATATGGGCAATGTTAAGCATCTCCCTGTTTGGTAGTCCGAATGAAATATTACTTGCTCCCTGCGTAATATTGAGACCCAGTTTTTCATGAACCAGTCTTATGGTTTCAAGAGTGACAAGGCATGCCTGAGGGTCGGCACTCACTGCCATTGCAAGAGGGTCAATAATTACATCTTCTTCTTTAATACCCAGTATAACAGCCCTGTTGAGTATTTTCTCGGCAATAGTAAGCCGTTTATATGGATCGTTTGGGATACCATCATCATCCATTGTCAATCCAATAACAGCAGCGCCATATTCTTTTACAATTGGTAGAAGAGCATTCATTGATTTCTCTTCACCGTTGACAGAATTAATCAGACATTTCCCCTCAAGAACTTTCAGTGCTGCTTCGATTGCTTTGGGATTAGGTGAATCGAGACATAGAGGTATATCGAAATGACTCTGTAGCAGTTTTACAGCTTCCGGAAGCAGTTTCGCATCATGTACACCGGGATACCCCACATTTACATCAAGTATGTCGGCCAGCGCATCTATCTGGTTTTTAGCCAGTTCTAAAACATATCCAAAATCTCCTACCTCTAAAGTCGAGACCAGCTTCTTTCTCCTGGTGGGATTAATGCATTCTCCAATAATGATAACCGGTCCCTCAGTATTTATTACTACCTCTCTTGTTTTACTACGAAGGATTGTTATCATTTTATTACTGACTTGTAAGTTGTTTAAGATAATTCACTGCGCCCTGCGGATCGGGTGAGTAAAAATCAGCACCAATCTTATTGCAGTATTCCTGTGTAACAGGCGCCCCTCCTATCAAAATTTTTGACCCAACATGCTTTGCCTTAATGTCGGTAACAATCTTTTTCATGTTTTCCATTGTTGTGGTAAGCAGAGCTGAAAGGCCTATTACTGCATCAGGCTTTTCCTCAATTGCTTTAATAAACCTTTCTGATCCGACATCAACACCAAGGTCAATTACCTCCCAGCCACCGCCTTCCACCATCATGGCAACAAGGTTTTTTCCAATATCATGTAAATCGCCTGAAACTGTACCTATTATAAAGGTGCCTTTTCTTTTTGTCGCACCTGACTGAAAAAATGGTTTCAGGTGAATCATTGCAGCGCTCATTGCTTTTGCTGACATAAGCATTTGTGGAACATATATCTCCTTACGACTGAATTTATTACCAACAATTGACATAGCAGGAATTAATGCATTTTCAAGTATCTCTTCGGGTTTCCACCCCTGTTCCAGGGCAATCTTAGCAAGTTCATAGGCTCCATCCTGATCTTTTAATTGAGGAGGATATGGGCTTTTTTTATCCACCTTGCCCAATTCCACTGCTTGAAGCAGCTTTTCAAGCAAATTTCCCATAATTCATTGATTTTATTTGATACATATTTAATAGCTGTTGTAAAAATAGTCTATACCTTACTTGGAAACTACATCATTTTTTACTAATATTGATGGTATATTAACAAAAGATATAGGTTTGGTACAATTATTACCACTATGTCAGCTTAATTTGAGAAAATAGTTGCAAAGGAAGGTGAATCGTTTTTTATAGGGATTTTTCAGTACAATCTGGAGAAAAGCACCTGTATTACCCCAATAATTTTGAATTCAATCATGTCAATAGGGCATTAGATATGCGGAAAAAAGAATTCAGATAGTGGGTCAAACGCTCTACGAAGTGAGTCAATTAATGATTAAGGACATCGTGGGGAAAAGAGAAACTACTTTTCAGCTGGCAAGCAAAGAGTATCTTTTAATACGGTTTACAACCGGGAATAAGCGGATAGCAATTATGCATGAATATCTAATGACCCGCTACTGTGAGGAGGTGGATTTGAAGAGAATAGCAGCGCTCGTCAATATGGCTGAGGATTCGCTGTGCCATAACTCATAGATTTTTTGGGTCTCATAAACTCGCCGTTCGCATGACCTGCAAATTCTTTGGGGGTGTGTTCACACCTATTTCGCAGCCTCCCGATAAAATAAATTTTCTCCCTTTTTCTTTAGTAACAATCTCTCTACATGAACTTTCAACCTCTTCAGCAGTTTTATCGATGACATAAACCGGATTAATATTACCGCAGCGTACAACATCAGGTCCTAATATTTCATAGGCTGATTGCAAATCAACCATGTAATCAAAATCAAGAATATCAATAGATAAATCAGCTAGAGAAGGTAAAAGATGTGTAATATCACCACAAATATGCACTTTAATTTTAGCTCCTTTTTCATGTAGGAAATTTATGATTTCACGGTGCCGTTCTTTCACATAAGTATTATAGGTATCCAGATCAATTTGCGAGCAAATGGCATCACCCATTCCAATAATATCACATCCGGCATTAATTTGTGCTTTTGCAAATTCTTTGGCAGTCACCATACATTTATCCAATAAAGAATTGGAAAAGTCAGAATCAATCATCAGCTGCAATAACATATTACTAACTCCACATAAATCGCAGGATTCAGCCAGTGGTCCTTCAATCCATCCAATTACAGGTACTTCTCCTTTTAACTCTTTTTGAAACAGTTCTGCTCCTTTAATTCTGTCAAGTGTTCGGGGATTTTTATAGACATCAGGGTTTTTCAGCGCTTTAATATCTTTTATTGAATTAATAATAATCTTTTCACACCTTGGAACTTCTTCAGCCGGAAAGCTAACTTTTGCCCCAAAAGCAGCAGTCTCCCGGTATGGATCTGAAATTAAACCTACCATATCGGTATCAAAATGTTCCATTGCCCGGATGTTGCTATTAACAAGAACTTTATAATCGGATGCAAATTCACCATACGTTTTCCCGACGAATCGTGCAGCAAAATGCATTAAAAGAGGTCCAAACAAAGTACGATCTATTGTTTCATTGAGTATTAGACGATTGAAAAGTTGTTTTTTATTCATGATATCCAATTTAGTTCAAATTCTTTTATGGGCACCTATAAAACCTGATTGTCTGATAATGGTTTAAATAAAAATATAATTTTATACTAACAATTTAATAAATAGCTACTTCCTTTTCAATGATGTAGCAAACTGTTCCGGCAACATTTTCAGGAGAAATAGAAATATACAATTTCAGATTTTCTATTTGTTCGTTTTAATGATTTACGATCGTCTTTTAATGCTATCGTTGTTCAATTTTTTGATAGGCATGTCAGTTGTCACATTTTTATTCTGCTGACGTTGGTTACTTCAAATGTAATTGCAATTAACCGATGTTTAATAAGGATTTTTTTTATTGTCGTTTGTTATTTTAAATTATTTATGAATTGATATTTTAATAACCTGCTTAATTAATTGTTGAATTTAATAAACTTGACCGCTTAGGTCAGCAAAAGTACTATTTAAATTAAGCCAAGGTACCTATTTTCTATTTTTTTAGTCAGGTTATTATGATGATTTCCAGTCCGGTTTAAATCAAGTTTGGATTTTATTTTAGTTCCGGAATCACATTAATCAATAATGAAGACATACGATTTTATTTGTAAATAATTTTTAATCAAGTTTACAAGACGACCAGAAGAAAATAGGTTTCCTTGCAAATTGAAGTTGGTATTTTAATTTCCGGATCTCCCTGGTGTAAGTGTGCTTCAGCCTTGCATCTTTCTTCTTCACTAAATGGCTAAGTTCGAGTTCAGAATGAATAAAACTGAGGAGCACTGTTTTAAATATCTTTAATAGGGATTATACTTGCAATTTCTATAACACAATGCAGGATTTTGATCAAATTTAATCAAAATTCTAGCAAATAATATATTTTTAAAGAACATATATTATTAACAATCAATACTTTACTAATTATTAAAAATTAACTAATTAAAAAAGATTATTTTTTTATCGGAAAGTCTGAATAACTATTAACTTTAGAAAGCTTTAATTGAATTTCTTTCGGAAAACATGGATTTAAATATTTCTCGTAGTCAGACTTTTATCCCTTCAAAGACAAAGGTCAGGTTAATTATTATTGGTATAATATTAGGTATAATCCTGCTTAAATCAGGGAAAGCAGTTATTTCCTACACCTCCTCTGACAAATATTGTGTCTCATGCCATATTCACCCTTTGGCGGATCAGAGCTGGAAGCTTTCAACTCATTATAATAATCAGTCAGGAAACATTGTACATTGTGTCGATTGTCATCTTCCTCCGGAACGTCATGGATATCTTTTTGCAAAAGCGAAGCACGGATTTAAGGATGTATACGGATATTTCTTCAAGGACAGCGCCAGGATAAACTGGCAGGGGAAAAAACTGCTGGAGAACGCAAAGGGATTTGTCTA
>Ga0209539_1000856_pt1 | contig 17102 bp, 17 predicted proteins | sample BarGraNGADG00312_2_FD_184499 | JGI IMG/M metagenome (GOLD analysis project Ga0209539, IMG submission 184499) | Arctic peat soil microbial communities from Barrow, Alaska - Barrow Graham LP Ref core NGADG0011-312 (SPAdes) (version 2) | ecosystem: Environmental > Terrestrial > Soil > Wetlands >... | reverse complement strand
TCATCGCCTTCGAGCACGCGCTCGCGACCGAGGCGCACGGAGGCCTCGACCCTGGGCGGCGGAAGCGAGAGGCCGACGGCCAGGACGAGCGCGAAGGGAGCTCCCAGGCCGGCGAGCTCCGGGCGCCCGAGTGCGAGCGCTGCGATGAAGGAGGCGGCCGCGAAGGTCGCGTAGAGCGCCAGCTTGGGCGAGCGGCTCAAGAGCTCGGCGACCCGGCCTCTTCGGGGGCCGGGGTCGGAACCGTTTGCAATACCTCGGCGATGACCTCCTCGGGGCGCACGCGCTGCACCCACAGTTCCGGCGGCAGCGTCAGGCGATGCGAGAGCGCCGGAACGGCGATTCGCTTGACGTCGTCGGGAGTGACGAAGTCGCGACCGTCGAGCGCAGCTCGCGCGCGCGAGAGCGTGTAGAGAGCGAGTGAGCCGCGCGGGCTGGCGCCCACCTGGGCGCGCGAGCTGTCGCGTGTCGCCCGCACGAGGTCGACGATGTAGAGCCGGATGCTCTCCGAGACGTGCACGTCTTCGATCGCTCGCTGCATGGCCAGGAGCGTTGGCGCGTCCAGCACCGGCTCGAGCGTCATCTGCTCCTGCTTGCGCTCGCCGCGGCGCTCGAGCATCGTCGCTTCGTCCTCGCGCTCGGGGTAGCCGACCGAGATCCTGAGCAGGAAGCGGTCGAGCTGAGCCTCGGGCAGCGGGTAGGTGCCCTCGTACTCGATCGGGTTCTGGGTCGCCAGCACCAGGAAAGGCGGCTCCAGCCGGTGCGTCTCGCCGTCGATCGTGACCTGGCGCTCCTGCATCGCCTCGAGCATCGCCGCCTGGGTCTTCGGCGGCGCGCGGTTGATCTCGTCGCCGAGCAGCAGATTGGTGAAGACCGGGCCGGGCCGGAACTGGAAGGCGCCGTCGCGCTGGTTGTAGACCGAGCCGCCGGTCACATCGGAGGGCATCAGATCGGGCGTGAACTGGATGCGTGCGAAGGTCATCGAGCTGACCTGGGCAAACGAGCGTGCGATCAGCGTCTTGGCCAGCCCGGGGTAGTCCTCGATCAGCACGTGGCCGTCGGCCAGGAGTCCCAGCAAGACGAGCTCCAGAGCCTCGCGCTTGCCGACGACCGCCCGCTCGACCTGCCCGAGCATCTGCTCGCTGAGCGATCCGACCTCTTTCAGATCCAGCTTCGCCGTCATACCGCCTCCAACTCGTCGAGAAGACTATCCAGCTCGCCGCGCGACCAACCTCGGCCGCCCGGGCCAAGCGGCGGCTCGCGCTCGGGGCGGGCAAGGCTCCAAGCGTAGCCGTCTCCGACGACGGCGTGTGCCCGATCGGGCGAGCGCTCGAGATCGACCCGGTGGTTACCGCGCAGGCGGGCGGTGAGGATCTCGCGCACGAGCGGCCGCATCGACTGGTACAGGTGAGATTCGTTCCAGGAGGCCGCCACGAGCGCCCGTTCGATCTTCTCGAACTGCGCCGTAGGTTGCTCGGCCTGCCGCGCTCGCGACCGCGGCGGCCAGGAAAAAGTCTTTCGCGGCAGCGCTCTGCCCAGCAGATTGGTCAGCAGCGCAAGTGCGAGCCCGGCCACCACCAGCGTGTAGATGAGAAGAGCGAGACCGTGTCCTTCGCCGGCGAGAGCGAGCGCGGGAGTGAGAGCAACGACGATAAGCGCCGCCACCACGGCGAGAGCTTTCATCTCGGCTTCGCCTCGAGCTCGTCTCGTAGCTCGCCGAGCGCCGCGATCGACTCGTGCTTCATCTCGGGGTCGATCGCATGCTGGCTGAAGCGGGCTCGCTCGAACAGCTCGGTCAGGCGTCGCCCGGGGCGGCGGCTCAGGCGCAGGGCGCCGAAGGCGCGGCTCAGGTACTCGCCCGGGGCCTCGAACGGACGGCGGCCCAGGTCGTGCCTGGCCAGCGTGCTCTCCATGCCCGCATAGGCGCGGATCACCGCCCGGCGGGGATCGGATTCCCGCTCGATCTCGCCGATCGAGATGCCGACCTGCTCGCGCAGCTCGCCGCGCGGCGCCTCCAGCTCGTCGGCGGCAAGCTCTCCAACCGGAAAGCCGCTGCGCCTGCGGCGCGCGATCCAGGCCGCGGCGAGCAGCGAAACGACGGCCAGCCCGGCCGTGCCGGCGATCCAGGGGGCAAGCGTCTGGGCCACTTGCTGAGAGTCCTTGACCTGGTGGGTCGTGGTGGGGCGGGCGGTCGCTCCTGGAGGGGTCGGCGCCCGCGTCCTCGTGTCGCCGGGCCGGACGTACATGAGCGTGGCGATTACGCCGCCCACGAGCGCCAGGCCGATGACCAGCTTGAGCATCCGCTTCTCGCTCCTTGCCATCCGGTCGGAGTGACCGGTCTCGTCGCGATTCATCTCCAGCATCTGCCAGACCACGTAGAGAAGCGCCGGTATCGCCGCGATCGCTACCAGCAGGAAGACTACGTTGCCGATGATCAGCCGCTCCCGCGTCAGCGAGCCCGCCCCGCCGACGTGGTCGAGCGAGCGGCTGCTGCCGAGCGCGACGAGGAAGACGAGCAGAAAAACGCCCAGCGCGAGCAGTGGAGCGAGCCCGTCGAGGTGCGATCGTCCGCTTGGCGGCGCGTGCTGATCTGGTGTCGATTGCCTTTGGGGCATTTCCGAACGCTGCATATGACTCTAGCTCTCGGGCGCCCGGACGCCTCTTGCTCGAAACAGAATACTGCACAAAAGGCCTCGGCGCGGTAATCTTCGAGGCGATCGAAGGACGAGTACCGGGATGCGTTTTCCTCGCGTTCCTTGCTTGTTCGCAAATTGGCAAGGAGGTGAGTTATGGCAACCGGAACCGTCAAGTGGTTCAACAACGACAAGGGATACGGGTTCATCACGCCCGAAGACGGCGGCAAGGACCTGTTCGTCCACCATACGGGCATCGAGGGCGAGGGCTTCAAGAGCCTGCCCGAGGGCGCTCGCGTCGAGTTTGAGGCTACGGAGGGTCAGAAGGGCCCCCAGGCCACGAACGTTCGCGTTGTTGGCTGATAAGGCTTGTAGAAACGAGAAGGCGCCGCCCGAGCGAAACCGCGCAACAGCGGTAAGCGAGACGGCGCCTTCTAGGTTTGTGGGCCGGGCGACGCTCGGCCGGAATCCTGGAGAGGGTCAGTGGAAGCAAGAATGAAACCGCGCCTACGCGGTGTTTTCCACCAGTGGGCGTTCGTGCTGGCTATACCGCTCGGCGTTGTGCTGGTGCTCGTGACCGAGACGACCCGCGCTCGCGTCGCGGCCGGCGTCTTCGCGGCCAGCGTCGTACTGATGTTCGGGGCGAGCGCGCTCTACCATCGGCCGAACTGGTCGCCCAGGTGGCGTGCCTGGCTGCGCCGGCTCGATCACGCCGGCATCTACTGCCTGATCGCGGGCACCTACACGCCGGTGGGGCTGCTTGCGCTGCGCGGCGCCTGGGAAACCGTGGTGCTGGCGATCGTCTGGAGTGGCGCGGCCGCCGCGATCTTCATCCGGCTCTTCTGGATCAGCGCACCCAAGTGGCTCTCCGCGGTCGTCGCCATCTCGCTCGGCTGGGTCGGCATCGTCGCCATGCCCGAGATCTATTTCAGGGCGGGGCTCGCCTGCGTGCTTTTGATACTCGCGGGCGGGCTTCTCTACAGCCTGGGCGCCGTGATTTACGCCCTGAGGCGGCCGGATCCGTTTCCCGCCGTCTTTGGCTATCACGAGATCTTCCACCTGATGATCGTGGTGGCGGTGGCGCTTCAGTACAGCGCGATCGCCTTCTACGTGCTGCCGACCTAGCGACCCTCTGCGAGCGCTAGCTCGAGCCGCTCCTGCCGCACCGCGGCGAGCCTGAGCACGGCGACGCTGAAGGCGAACACCAGCACGGCGACCGCGCCATCGGCGAGCACGACGGAGCGCTGTGTCGAGAAATCCTGAGTAAAGGCGAACGCAACCGCGAAAAAGACCGCGGCGGCCGTCCCAAACGGCAGCCCAAGAGCGAGGTAGCGAAGCGTCCGTCCCCTGGCCGGATCCAGCCGCCACGAAAGCCAGGCCGATATCGCCGCGAGCGCGCCCGCGTAGGCGATGACCGCTCCGAGCGCGTAAAGACCCAACAGCAACCAGCTTGGAGGCGAGTAGGTCATCACGCTTGCGTCTCCGACCCCTTCGGGGCTTCCAAAGATCTCGGCGAAGGCCTGGCTCGACATGCCGTAGGCGACGAAGAGCGCGAAGAAAGCTCCGGGAATGGTGCCGAGGATGCTCGCGAGCGCGGTCGAGCCGAGCGCGAGCCGCGTGCGAACGAGGCCGCGGGCGCTCGCCCACTCCAGCGCGAAGCCGCGCAGGTCGCCTCCGACGTATGCGCCGACGCTCGTGCCGTCGTTTTCAGCCGCCGTCAGGTCGGCCTCCAGCTCGGCGGCCATGGAACCGGCGTCCGCGCGCCGTACGCCGAGGCGCCTCCAGATGCGGCGGCAGGCTGCGAGCACTTCTTTCATCGCTTGACCTCCTTCGGGCTTAGCACGGTGTCGATCGCGCTTCGCATCTCGTTCCACTCCTGCCTCCATCTCTCGAGCGCCGAAAGCCCGCGCGGCGTCACCCGGTAGTACTTGCGCGGAGGCCCGCCGTCACTCGGCTGCTCGAACGGCTCGACCAGGCCGCCGCGCTCGAGCCGGCCCAGCGCCGGATAGATCGAGCCCTCGCCGACCACATCGAGACCCCGCGCTGCCAGGCGCCGCGTCATCTCGTAGCCGTAGGCGGGCTCGTCCACCAGCACCGCGAGCAGACAGACATCGAGCACTCCGCGTAGCAACTGGCTCGATCGCTCCGAGACGGGACTCATGCGGTGCATGATAGTTGCAATTGTCTTGCAGTGCAAGATAGGTTCGGACGAGCGCGGGAGACCTCGTCAGCCGCGCGCCGTGGCCGCGAGCTCCTCGACCAGCCGAGCGAAGCGATCCATGTCCTGGAACATCATCATGTGCGCCGCGCCCGCGAAGATCACCAGCCGGGCACGGGGGATGCGCCCGGCGATGATGCGCGCGTTGGCCGGCGGCACGAGCCGATCGAGCGCGCCGTTGGTGACGAGCGTCGAAACCTTGATCCGAGGCAACGCGTTGTAGGTGCCGCTAGTGCGGGCGAAGCGGATCTCGGCCTGCCCCTGCCGCCTCGCGATCTGGCGGCCGACCTTCTCGGGCGGGATGGCCAGGAGGCCGGCGACGTAGGCGAGCGCCGCCGCACGCGCCGAAGCGGGGAAGAGCGAGTCGAGCAGGCCGGTCGCCGCGGACAGGCCGCTCGAGCGGAACGCGGCTTCGGTCTTCGCCGAGGGCTGAACGGCCGTCGGGCCGCCGGCGGTACCGCCGGAGGTAACCAGGGCGCTCACCTTGTTGGGATGGCGCACGGCCATCGTGAGCGCGATCTCGCCGCCGGTCGACCAGCCGACGACGAGCGCCTTGCGAATGCCGAGCGCGTCGAGCAGGTGCGCGCTGTCGTCGGCCATCAGCTCGATCGTGAGCGGGCGCGCGGGCTGATCGGTCGAATAGCCGACGCCGCGGTTGTCGAACATCGTCACGCGGAAGTGCCGGCCCAGGCGCTGCGGCAGAAACGGGCCCCATTCGACCATCGAGGAAAACCCGCCGGCGATCAGGAGCAGCGGCGGTCCGCTGCCGAACTGGCGGTAGCCGATCGTGATACCGCCGGCCCGCACCTGGCGCACCGGCCCCAGGAAGGCCGCCATTTTGGCCGGGCGCGTGCCCGGCACCAGCCTTCCGATCGTGGCCGTCGGAGTTGCTTTCTCGCTACGGCGCCGCGAGCCGCCGCAGCCGGCGATCAGGAGCAGGGCGAGAAGGACGAGCGCGAATCGGCGCACGACCCGTCCCGATCCTGGAAGCCGAGCCTTCATGGCCGTATGAAGATACGCCTCGGGAGACGTCTCGGGACTGTTCGCCCGTCGCCGCTACCTGAAGCGGAAGACGATGCGCCCGCGCTGCAGGTCGTAGGCGGAAAGCTCGACCTTGACGCGGTCGCCCGGTAGCACGCGAATCCGGTAGCGCCGCATCTTGCCGGCCGTGTAGGCCTGAGTCTCGTATCCGTTGTCGAGCGCGACGCGGTACTTGCCGTTACTCAGCGCCTCGACGACCTCGCCTTCGAACTCGACCTTTTCTTCCTTCGCCACCTGATCACCACGCTCCGGTTGGGTCGGCGCTCTCGACGTCTATGCCCTCAGGGACGAGGGGGCTGTGGCCGCGAAGCTGCAACTTCAGGGTCATGCCTTTCATCGAGAGTGCACCTTCTTTTCTGTCCGGAGTGAGGAGAGGGCGCCTGGGCGCAACCGCACTCGTACGTCGTCAACGTTCACGGTAGCAGACCCAGCGCGGGCGCTTCTGCTACGGTCCCACCACGGAAGGCGGTTCGTCGTTCCGTGAGATTTAGCTTCTCGTTCCTCCTTGCGCGGTTTCGAGTGGACGATCTCGAACCCGAATATCAAGGAGTTTGAACAAATGTATATGCAATCTTTCCAAGCGCTGGGCGTCAGCGTGCGGGTTGAGCAAGTGCTCGCCACGCACGGCATCACCGAGCCTTTCCCGATTCAGGAGCTCGTGCTCCCCGACGCCCTCGCCGGCCGCGACGTGCTCGCCAAGTCGCCGACGGGCTCGGGCAAGACGCTCGCCTTCGCTTTACCGATCGTCGAGCGAATCAGCCGCGACCGGTCGCAGCCGGCGGCGCTGGTGCTCGCGCCGACGCGTGAGCTCGCCGGACAGGTGGCCGACGAGATCAGGCCGCTCGCCGACGTGTGCGGCCTGAGGGTCGCCGCCGTCTTCGGCGGTGCGCCGATAGGCCCGCAGGCCAAGAAGGCGCGAAGTGCGCAGATTCTGGTCGCCACGCCCGGCCGCTTGCAAGATCTGGTGGAAAGAAAGATGGTGTCGCTCGAGCAGGTTGGCCTGCTCGTGCTCGACGAGGCCGACCGAATGCTCGACATGGGCTTCAAGCCTCAGGTTGAGCGGCTGCTCAAGCGACTTCCGCGCGAGCGCCAGACGATGCTCTTCTCGGCAACTCTCGACGGTGAGGTCGGGCAGCTCGCACACTCCTACACGCGCGACCCGTCCCGCTTCGAGACGGCGCCGCTCGCCGACCACGAAGAGGGCAACATCGCCCACCGCTTCGTCTCGGTCACGGCCGATGCCAAGGTCGAGAAGCTGGTCGAAGAGCTTGCGGGAGAGCGCGGGCTCGCGCTCGTGTTCGTCCGCACCAAGCGCGGCGCCGATCGACTGGCGCTCAAGCTGGCCCGGCTCCAGGTGGACGCCCTGGCTCTGCACGGCGACATGCCCCAGAATGCCCGCCAGCGCACGCTCAGGCGCTTCCGCGCCGGTGAGGTGCAAACGCTCGTCGCGACGGACGTCGCCGCGAGAGGGCTCGACCTCGAGGCCATCACGCACGTGATCAACTTCGATCCGCCCGAGGAAGACAAGGACTACGTGCACCGGATCGGGCGTACGGGCCGCGCGGGCAAGAGCGGAAACGGCATCACCTTCGTTCTGCCCGAGCAGCAGGCCGACGTCAGCCGCCTCGCGGCGCGGCTCGGTCATCGCGAGCAGTTCGAGCGCGAAGGCATGCGCGTTGCGGCGCCGCGCCGCGTCTACACGAGTCGCCGCGGCCGAAATTCACGCTGGTAGATGGTGGCGCTAGTGCAGGCGACACAAATTTGCGCGCAATCTGAGGCGATGTCGCTCGGAAATCCGAGCGGTAATACCCCTCTCGGCGCGCTAGGGTTTAGATCAATCAGGACGAGTACCGGATTGCGCTGCCAGCGCTCCTTGCTTGTTCGTGACACAGCAGGGAGGTGAGTTTTATGGCAACCGGAACCGTCAAGTGGTTTAACAATGACAAGGGCTACGGGTTCATTACGCCCGAAGATGGCGGCAAGGATCTGTTCGTCCACCACAATGGCATCGCCGGCGAGGGCTTCAAGAGTCTCCCCGAAGGGGCGAAGGTCGAGTTCGAGTCGAGCGAAGGACAGAAGGGCCCGCAGGCAACCAACGTTCGCGTTATTGGTTGATCGGGACTGATGTTGAGAGCGCGGGAGGCGTCGTTCGCGGCGCCTCCCGTTCTCGTTCAAGGCGCTCTGAACTCGAATCAAAAAGAAGCACTCCGCCGCGCGACCGCGCTCGGCGTCGCGATACTGCGTCGCCCGTAGCCTCCGGCTACGAACGCGACACTGCGTCCTTGCCTCGCATCCACCGATCGCACCCGGTCGACGGGTGTTCATTTTTGCTCCGAGTTCTTACGACCGGCGCCGAGGCGGCGCTTACCCGCTGGTGCTGGGCAGCCAGTCGCTGGCTCGGCACATCGGGCAGAGCGGCAAGGTGCCGCTCGCGACTATGCCGTAACCGCAACCGGCGCAGCGAAATCGCGGCCGTTTAGCGGCACGGCGTGAAACGGTATGGCCGGCCTGGTCGCCAGGCTCGGTCTGCCGGTGCGACCTGAGTGCTGCACGAATGCGACGGCGCTTAGAGTCGGCGCCAACCGAGGTCGGCCTGCTTTTGCGCGTGAACCATTTGACGGCACCGTCTGGCACTAAAGGACACCTCTCCTCTGCTCGTTGAGCGGATAGAGAAGGCGCCGGGGAGCGCAATCGGTACTCGCTCTTGCTCGCTACAGCCTACCACGAACATAAGTTCGGAACCGGCTCCGGACCAGCGTCAGGAAAAGCGCTGCACGCCGACCGGAGTAGTCCTGAAGCCCATCTCCCCGTTTCCGAACTGTCCGTCGTTCCTTCGTCCGGGGGGGTGAGCAAACCCGACCGGCACCGGGCTCGAGGCTCACTGCGCATTCTTACGAGCTACGGGCGGTCATGCCTGCCAGAAAGGGTGAAGTTCGCCCGGGTAGCTCTTTCCTCTGGATCGCCTTTGCTGTGTCGTGACGCTCATCGGCCTGGCGCTCTTTTGCGCAGGCGGGTGGTTGGGGAGGGTTGGACGAAGAATCCTCCTGGCGCCCCGGCGTCAGTAGATCAGGCGGGTTATGCCCACGATGGCGAGCCGCAACTTCTCTTCGTGTTTCTTGCGTCTATCCTTGCTTGGCCGCCCCCATCGACTAGCGGCCTAGGTCACAGCCCTTTCAAGGCTGCAGCGCGGGTTCGAATCCCGCTGGGGGCATACGTTGTTGGAAACACAACGATGTCGCTGCTCAAGGGCGCCTTCCGATGCGTGCAAGCGCCAGGCGTCCGTAGCCAGAAAGCGGGGGCCGAATCGTATCGGAACGGCGCACACGAGTTAGAATTGCTCTAGATTGAAACGTCGTGACCCGTAGCCGCGGTCACCAGCCTATTCGGCCAAGAGGAGGTCAGACGTGAGCAAACGGCAGAAGCTGACGACCGAATCCGGCGGCCCGGTTACGGACAATCAGCACTCACAGACTGCCGGTTCCGGCGGCCCGGTTCTGATCCAAGACGGGCACCTGCTCGAGAAGCTGGCGAGCTTCAACCGCGAGCGCATCCCGGAGCGGGTCGCACATGCGCGCGGCTCGGGCGCCTACGGCCACTTCGAGGTCACTCGCGACGTCACGCCCTACACGCGCGCTCGGTTCCTCGCTGCGATCGGCAAAAAGACCGAGGTCTTCGTGCGCTTCTCGACCGTGGCGGGCGGACGCGGCTCGGCCGACGCCGTGCGTGACCCGCGCGGTTTCGCCGTCAAGTTCTACACCGAGGACGGTAACTACGACCTGGTGGGCAACGACACGCCGATCTTCTTCATCCGCGACCCGCTCAAGTTCCCCGACTTCATTCACTCGCAGAAGCCGGACCCGCACACCAATCGGCAGGAGCCCGACAATGTCTGGGACTTCTTCAGCCTCTCGCCCGAGGCCACGCACATGTTCACCTGGCTGTTCGGCGATCGTGGCATTCCGGCGAGCTTCCGGCACATGGACGGCTTCGGCTCGCACACCTACCAGTGGGTCAACGTGGCCGGCGAGCAGTTCTTCATCAAGTACCACTTCAAGACCGACCAGGACATCGAGTGCCTGGCGGCCGAGGCGGCCGCGAAGCTCGCGGGCGAGAACCCCGACTCGCACCAGATGGATCTACACGAGGCGATCCACCGCGGCGAGTTCCCCTCCTGGACGCTCAAGCTGCAGATCATGCCGGCAGTCGAAGCGAAGAGCTATCGCTTCAACCCGTTCGATGTCACCAAGGTCTGGCCCCACGCCGACTACCCCCTCCAGGAAGTCGGGAGATTGGTGCTTGACCGCAACCCCGCCAACTATTTCGCCGACGTCGAGCAGAGCGCATTCAACCCGGCCCACTTCGTGCCCGGTATCGGGCCGTCGCCCGACAAGATGCTGCAAGGCCGTCTGTTCGCCTACGGCGACGCGCATCGCTACCGCCTGGGCGTCAACCACACCGAACTGCCGGTAAACAGTCCGCACGCCGCCGCCGCGGCCAACTACGGCCGAGATGGACTCATGCGCGGTGGCGAGAACAGCGGCGCGGCCAAGAACTATGAGCCGAACAGCTACGGCGGGCCGGCCGAGACCGGGGAGCCGCTGTACGCGCCGCTCGCCGGCGACGGTCCCAGCGGCAGCTACGAGTGGGACGACCGCGAGGGCGACGACTTCGTGCAGGCCGGCGCGTTGTACCGCGTCATGGACGAGGCAGCGCGAGCCCGGCTGGTGGCCAACATCGCGGGCAGCCTCGCGCAGGTCTCGAAGGACGAGATCGTCGAGCGCTCGGTGGCGCACTTCCGCGCCGCCGACGCCGAGTACGGCGAGCGGGTCGCTGTCGCGGTGGCGCAGCGAAGAGGGGAGTAGTTGGTCAGAATCTAGCGACGAAGGCTGACGAATCCGGCAGTGTCTCGTCGCTCTGAACTCCGGGCCGTTTCTATCGCAATACGGTCGTTAGCAGGACATTTGCGAGGGTCTTGCTAGGACCGATAAGGGCGCCACTCCCCGTCAGTCTCCGGCGTTGTAGCAGTTGGTGTTCCGTGTTTCTTTGTCCCTCGGGAGCCTTTCACCGAGATCGCTAATCTCGGGAGCAGGGTTGGAAAGCTGTCTCATGAGGTGCATGTCGTTGTAATTAACTCTACGTTCTGCCCTGCACATCGATGGTTTCCGGGTGACCGGTCGCTCGATGAGTCCAAACGGACCCTGTATAGCCTTTCCCCCTGCATATCAGGGGTTTCTTAACGTCCGATCGCCTGGCCGGGTTCTCGCTCGCTGACTACGCGCCGCGGGTCAGGTCAAACCTCCATTCGGTCATTTAGTTAGAGCTTCTAAGGGCTCTTCGGCGTGCTCTCGAGCCGCTGGGCGAGCTCGTCCAGATTCACCTTTGTGCGCGCGGCGTTCACCGCCGTGTCGTCGTCGGTCAGCTCGTAGACGTTCTGCCAGGCTCCCTCCGGGACGAGCATCGAGACGTGGCGCGTCCCGAGCTCGGTGCGGTGGGCGAAGACGAGGTAGCGCTTGCCGACCTCGGCCGGGAACATCCCGCCCGGATAGTTGTGGGAGTAGACACCTGGTCTCTCCTTGATCGCCGTGTCGCTGAACCAGTCGCCGAGGTCGATCGTGTCGACGGGATCGCCGCGGAGCATGCGCTCGACCCGGTAGCGAACCGGGCAGACGATCGTGTCGTCAGCGGGTTTGCCGGAGGAGACGTTCTGCCCGGGACCGATCGCCATCACCCGCCCGACGAAGATCGTGTTGGCGTCCGCGATCGCCTGATCGAGCGTCACCATCTCGATCTCGAGCGCGCTGTCCAGCTCGGGGGCGATCGAGACCGGCCAGAGCTCGAGCGGAGGCGGGACAGTTCCCCCGGACGGGGCGAGGCGCTGGTCGAGCGTGTCGAGGCGAACCTCCTGGCGGCCGTAATAGCCGGAGTCGTTGACCGCGATTTCGGGTCCGGTCACCAGAAACAGGCCCTGCTCTCGGCCGAGGGGAACGAGGGTGCGCACGCCCGACTGTGCGTCCTTTACGTATTCGGCAAAGATCAGGTTCGTCTGGCCGACCTGCGTGATCGGCGAGGGCGGCTCGGTAGTCCCCTCGAAGTCGCGGCCGCACAGGGCACCCACATCAATCGTCGAGCCGATGTCGCCGCGGTAGATGCGCTCGACTCGGTAGTGAACCGGACAGATGCCCAGGCCGGGTTTGGAGGGTAGCGCCTCGCTGATGCCGTTCACCTGCCCGACGAAGATGGCGTCGGCGGTCTTTATCATCCGAGCGAGCGTGATCGGCGCGGGCGCCGGCTCCTCTTCAAGGCCCACAAACGGCTGCCTTCCGCCCGAGTGCTGGTTCGAGCCCCCCGATCCGCCGAGCTCGATGGCGGCGACCGAGCCAGCCACGGCGCATGCGGCCATCAGGACGAGCACGATCGGCAACGGCCGAGCCCAGCGTCTCGCGGGCGCCGGGCGCCGGCGCACGTGCCCGGAACCTTCGTAGTCGTGGAGCATCGCCTCGAGCTCGCTGAGGAACGGGTCGCCGGTTGCGTCTGCACGCTTGCTCTTCATCGCGAAGGCTCCTTTCCGCCGGCCGGCACGGCCGGCACCAGACCGCTCACACCCAGCAACCCGATCAGCTTCGTCCGGGCCCGGTGCAGGTTCGACTTGACCGTCTGCGGCGAGCAGCCGAGGATCTCGGCCGTCTCCTTCTCGCTCAGGGCGAGGTGCAGGCGCAGGATCGCGGTCGCGCGCAGCCGCGGTGTCAGCCGGTCGAAGGCGTCCTTGAGCGCCCGGCGCCGCTCGTCGTTCGGCTCCGCTGCGGCCTCGGCCAGCAGTTCGGTGTCGACATCGGGAGCGCGCCGGAGCGAGAGCAGGCGCTCGCGCCGGGCAACCTTGAGCGCCCGGGTCGTGGCCACCCGGAGCGACCAGGTGAGCACCGCCTCGGGAGCTCGCAGCTTGCCGATACCCCGAGCGAGATCGATCAGCGCCTCCTGAGCCGCGTCCTCGGCCGCCCATGAGCCTGAGCCGACTACGAGGCGAGCCGTGCGAACGACCAGCGGCTCCAGCTCCTCCAGCAGCTCTGCGAGTGCTATTGCGTCGCCGTCGATGGCACGACGGGCAAGTGCGATGAGGCGGTTGTCGGCTTCCATGGTCTCCTATATATAGAGCGCGGGTAGCCCTCTAATAGCCCTCTAATCCTCTAATGTAGGCATCGACATTCCAACCCCGCCTTGCGGCACCTGCAGTGCTTGTGCGATCAACGCCGGATACAGGCCGCGTCTTTGGTGGCTGCGTCGTAGCTCCTGTATCACTCTGAGAACGATTTCACGGCCCCTGACCACATGTACTTACCGATAGACTTACCGATAGCAAGAATGGTATTATTGGCCTAAGTCACTCAGGTCTTGAATCCATCGCCAGGCCTGTGTTGATCAAGGTTTCGCACCTCAGGAGCAGGGTTTGAAAGCTGTCTCATGAGGTGCATTCTCAACGCGCTGGGACGGGCCGATCGCTATTCCCAACTCCAGCTCGAGCTCCGCCCACGACGACGGTCAGCCGACCACGCGTCTATGACCGGCGATGAACAACCGCCAAAAGGCGGGTTCATCGTTTCGCCAAAATCCGCTGAAAGTCGCCAGACTTCCAGCGGTAATGATTGCCCATCTCGATCTCGATGCCTTCTTCGCCGCTTGCGAATTGCTCGAGCACCCCGAGTACGCGGGCAAGCCGCTTGTGGTGGCGGGAGATCCGCACGGGCGCGGCGTCGTCATGACCGCGAGCTACGAGGCACGGCCCTTCGGCATCCGCTCGGCGATGAGCGCCGCCGAGGCGCTCAGGCGCTGTCCAAACGCGATCTTCGTCCGTCCCGATCTCGATCGCTACCGGCGGCGCAGTCGCGGGGTCTGGGAATGGATTCGCAGACGGATGAGCTGCGTCGAGCAGGTCGGTATCGACGAGGGCTACATCGAGCTCGTTACGCCGTACGCCGAGCCGGCGCGGGCGATACTCGCCGATCTTCAGCAGGGGCTGTTGCGCGAGACGCGGCTGAGCGCCTCGATCGGTTGCGGCGGCTCGAAGACCGTGGCCAAGATCGCCTCGGACTTTCGTAAGCCGGGCGGCCTGACCGTCGTGCCGCCCGAGCAGAGCGCCGCCTTTCTGGCGCCGCTCGAGCTACGTGCGCTGCCCGGAATCGGGCCGCGGCTCGAGGCGCGGCTCGCTGAGCTCGAGCTGCGCACGATCGGCGGCCTGGCGGCACTTTCCGACGAGGCGCTCAAGCGGGCGCTTCCCGGCGCGGTCGGGCGTGAGCTGCGCGACCGGGCGCGCGGAATCGACGAGCGCCCCGTCGATCCGAGCCCGCAGATGCCGGTCTCGCAGGGCGCCGAGGAGACCTTCCCGCGCGATCTTTCCGAGCGAGCGGAGATGGAGGCCTGGATCGATCGCCTCGCCGAGAGCGTGTGGGCGCGCCTGGACGCTCACGATCTCTGCGCGCGGCGGGTCACGACCAAGATCCGCTATTTCGATTTCCAGACGATCACGCGCTCGCAGACGATGGGCGAGCCGTTCGCCTCGGCCGAGGAGCTCGCCGCCGCGGCAGGGTCGCTTCTCGAGCGGGCGCTGGGCGAGCGGAACGCGTCCGTGCGCCTGCTTGGCGTCTACGCCTCGAAGCTGTGCGAGCGAGGTAAAGAGATGCAGATCCGCCTTCCTCTCTAGCCGACCGGCGGTACTCCTTACAAACCGTTAACACCATGTCCGTACACTTAGGCGCTTCGTGATACGCGCCAGGTTTCTCTACTTACTCGCGGTCATCGCTGCCGCTCTGCTGGCTATCACCGCGGCTGGCAGCGCTTCGGGCGCCGCGCAGCCGGCGACCCCGAGTTACTTCACCGGTCACGGCTTCGACGCCTGCACCGCACCCTCGCTCGATGCCATGGACGCCTGGCTCGCCTCGCCCTACCGGGCGATCGGCATTTACCTGGGCGGATCGAACCGCGCCTGCGCCGACGGGAATCTCAAGCCCCCCTGGGTGAACGGCGTCAGGGCCATGGGCTGGAACCTGCTTCCGCTCTGGGTCGGCCCGCAGTCGGCGTGTGTGTCACAAAAAGGGCTCGAGCTGATCAAGTCCGGCTCGGCCGGGTCGCAGGGCAAGGCGGCGGCCTCGAACGCCGCTGCCCGCGCCGCCTATTTCGGGCTCGAGGCCGGCAGCCCCATCTACTACGACATGGAGGGCTACAAGCTGACCGCCACCTGCAGCCTGGCGGTGCAGCGCTTCGTCAAGGCCTGGACGATCGAGCTGCACGCCAAGGGCTACACGGCCGGCGTCTACGGCAGCGCGGCCTCGACCATTCACGACCTGGTCGACATGCTCGAGGCCGGCTCCGACGGCGTCCCCGACAACATCTGGATCGCTCGCTGGAACGGAGTCGAGAAGGTCTTCGGCGAGCCGGTTGTCTCGGACGACTACTGGAGCGATCATCAGCGCGTTCATCAGTACCGCGGCGGCCACAACGAGACCTACGGCGGCGTGAAGATCAACATCGACTCGAACTACGTGGACGGCGCCGTTGTCGGGGCGGCCGCGACGCTGCCGATCGAGCCACCCGCGGGGACCACCAGCTCGAGCGACGGCGCGGCATCGGTGAGCTGGTGGGAGAACTCCTTCGACGACACGGCGGTGGTAACGCCCGCGCTCACTTCGTCCACGCTCACGATTCCGCTGGCGGGCTTCGCCGCCCCGAGCTACGTCCTGCGACTCGACACGGTGGACGCGTTGACCGGCACGCCGGTCTCTCGCTTCAACACGCTCCTCGCCATTCACGTGACGTCGCCGCCGAAGGGCGTGGTCGTCGCCTTCTCCGGCGACGGCGTGAGCTGGAAGACGATCCGGCGCCTCAGCTCGGCCGCTCTTCCCGTTAACGGGACCAGTGGCTACCTGGTCAGATCGGACGGCTCGCTCGACATCTACACGCTCGTGCCGGGCTACTTCGCGCTGCTGCAGGATGTCGCGGCGCCGACGACGCCGGCCGGCCTGCGCGGGAGCATCGTCAAGCGAAAGCTGCAGCTCAAGTGGCAGGCCTCGAGCGACAAGAGCGGCTCGATCGCCGGCTACCAGATCACGCGTGCCGGCACTCCCGTCCTGACGGCCGCGGGCAGCGCGAAGAGCGCGCTCGTGGGCAAGCTGCCGCGAACCGGCCGCAGCATCTACCGCGTGCGGGCTCTCGACGCGGCGGGCAACCAGAGCCCGCTTTCGAACTACGTCAAGCTGATCGCCAAGGCGCGACCGCGCGGCCTGCCGCACGCCATCCCGCGCTGGGCCTTGCGCCGGCTCGCCTGGCAGGAGAAGGGGCGCAAGGGAAAGCGCCCGACCGCGCCTCGGCCGCTGCCCGGCTGGTACTGGCGCTGGGCGGGCTGGAAGCTGAGCCCGTACCGGATCGCCGGCTGAGCTCGGCGAGGCGGCGGGTGAGTTCGCGAAGCGGATTGGCGGGGCCTCCAACGCGGTCGAATACGCCATCGCGGCGGGCCAGTCGTCGGGTACACCTGTAAACGAAGCGGCGTGGGGCTGGCCGGAGGGGAGCACCACCCGAGCACGTCTGACCCCCGTGGGCGCCTCGGAGACACACCCGGGGCTTGAGAAGATACGACTAATGGGGGAGGATTGATGCGCTGAACGATCCTCTACGGCAATTCGTGCGGTTGAGGACGGTCAACCGTCGGATCACCCGAGCACAGAGAGGAGTCCCCCCGAATGAGAAGGATCATCCCACCGCTTCCAGAGCCTGAGCCTCAGCCCGAGCCCAAGCCGCCCCCCGGGTTACGCGGAAGCGTCTAGCAGCGGCTCGCCGCAAACTAGCCGCATTGCCCCTTACTAACACGGTACGCGTGGTGCCTTAAGCGTTACCTCGCTAGACAACGGAAAGCCCCGGTTAGCGGCACTTTCTTAGTGGACCGTACAGGATTCGAACCTGTGACCTTGGGATTAAAAGGAGGCTCCGGATATCTCGGCCGGTCTCGGTCTAGCTGGAAAACGAGCAATTATGAGACCGTTTCGGTCGCTCGATCTCGGTAGGTCTCGGTGGAGCTGGTTGCCCCATTGTTGCCCCTACGGCGCCGGGTGAGTCATCATCAGCGCATCACTGATCATCCGCGTCTACGCGGACTTGAACAAGGAGGCGCGATTGTGGTCGCAGCACTCGGCATCGGCGTCATTGGAACAATTCTCGTGGTCATCCTCGTC
>Ga0209539_1000854_pt1 | contig 17107 bp, 18 predicted proteins | sample BarGraNGADG00312_2_FD_184499 | JGI IMG/M metagenome (GOLD analysis project Ga0209539, IMG submission 184499) | Arctic peat soil microbial communities from Barrow, Alaska - Barrow Graham LP Ref core NGADG0011-312 (SPAdes) (version 2) | ecosystem: Environmental > Terrestrial > Soil > Wetlands >... | reverse complement strand
AAACAGGAAATAAGGATCTGTTAGGTTGTTCTGCAGCTGACTGGTCCCGACAATCAAGCAGAGATAAGCATGTAGAAAGCATATGATTTCCATGTTTGGACCGGGGTTCGACTCCCCGCAGCTCCACCTTCGCCCTCCATAGCTTTAGCGACGGAGGGCTTTTTCTTTTATACCAATTTTGATTCGCTAAATCTTCTCCGGGCTTGTGCCTTCGCTAAAGCTTTGGCACACAAAGACGGTGGACACAGTCCACATTTTTTTCATAAAATTGCTTTACCTCGCTGTTTTAATAACAAATTTCTCAACGAGTAAGAATTAACTAGTACTGCTCCCCAATTGATACCATTACAAAATATTAAAATTTACTTGACTTGGGTTCATTTTAGGTTAGAAAGAATCCTTTGAGCATCTGGTTTATCCCCTTAATTTGTAATGCCTATGGCATTGTTAATGCTATAGCAGATACCGCTTTTTGAAAAGAATCATACGGGATTATATTATGTTTTGGATTGGTACTCTCAATAACTGCTTCAATAACAGGAGCACGGATAGGTAAAAGAAATGCCGTTTCTGACAACCACTAAAGCTATTGCAGTTTGCCTCATCACTTTTCATCAGATATAGCCATTAGTTAAAATGTGGTGAAATTGATGTTCTTGACTTTGGCTTTTTATCGGTGTAACTTTAGTTACTAAAATTACTCATCATGAAGAATCATTTCCTTTCCCGGTTCGATGCCGACAATCTTAGAAAAACAATAATCTATTCTGTAATTGCACTCCCATTAATAATAATTTCACTGGTATTGGGCATAGATAAAAATGGATGGGCGACTTTTATGTTTTTTTTCGGAATTGCTTTCTTTTTTTATGCAGTGTTGCGGCTCTGGGGAAATGCAAAATATTATGGAATTATGTGTATCATAATCATCATACTTCTTACACTTTTTCTGAGCGTTGGAATTGGTATTCTGACAAAGATGCAATTAAATAACAATTTGGATAAAGACTTTGGCGAAGTTATTGTATTTGTTGGTATTATAGGAGTTATTGTAGGAATTATCGGCATCTTCCGTTTTAGAAAATATGATTAATTATATGATGTTTATTGCTTCATCATTAAGCAAGCACACTGGCACAATAAGTATTGCGTGTCTGTCCACCTTCTAAAATACTAATTGTTACTAAAGACTTATAACCAACCCTCGGAAATCAGCTCCGGGGGCTTTTTTATTAAATGTTATATTGGATAAAATTAAAGTATTTCCGATTCTCTTTTTCCTCAGCACTGAAATACTGATATAGTGTTAATTAATTATGTGGTGAGAATAAATTTGACTTGTATTAGATAATGTCGTACTTTTAAAAAACAGTTAACCTGACCAACATAATTATTAAAATCAGAAACCATGAAGAATTTAATTTTATTATTTTCGATTAGTTTAATGTTAATCTTTGGTTGTGCCAAGAAAGAAACCGTTAAGTTTCCGCAAGGTGCGTGGCAATTAGTTCAAACTCAAACCATAACTGATGGGAAAGTCAATGAAGGATTTCCTGTCACATGGAGTGGATCCTTGATAAAAATGTGGACAGAAAAGAATTGGGCGAATATTGGTAAATGGATACAAAATACGTTAAGTGGGGATTTGTATGCTGGAGGAACTTATACCCTCGAAGGAAATAAATATGAAGAAAATATTTTATATCACGCTGTTAAACAATATGAAGGCAAAATAAGTACTAATATGGGATTAGAACTTAAAAACGATACTCTTATTTTAACTTATCATCCTATAGACACAGCAGGAGTGGCGAATAATTCAGTAGATGAGATTGAAAAATATGTTCGGATAAAATAGACTACTTCATTTTGCTTACAAACCTGCCTGATTGCTTCCAGCTACATTATTTTGTTATAACAAGCAACCAATATTCGGATATTTGATATCAGCAGCATTTCCTTCTTCATAGTGCGTTGATATATAAAGATTTAATCTCCATTTTGCCTCATCAACCCATCTCAGATGTAGTAGTAGTAAATTATGAGGTGAATTATTTTATGTTGACAACTGCCACTATTTTAGTTTTTTAAACAACATCTTTTAGTGTGTAATAACTCCCTGATTGGGCTAATATGTTTACCTTTAGTAGATATATAAACAAGTGAGGTGGCATAGTATCTCAATTCTACCTTGATTGGTCAAAAATTATTCTCAATAACAATAAAGCTTCAATAATCCATATTTAACTTTGCATAAATCTGTTAATCTTAATTATGTATATTCCACATGAATCTATTGCATAACATTCCAATAATCTCTATTGTAATAATCTTGGCATTCTTTATTCCATCATGCAAAAAAGATCCTATAGATGATAATAACACTGAACATGACAAATACGTAATAGAGATGAATAGCGAGTATAGACTCTCAAGAGTTACTCATATTGTAGATAATAATACTGTGGAGTATGAAAAATCATATGAATATTCTAAAAAATATGTTAATGTTCAGACAAAAAACGGTTCATTGAGTACATATTTTCTTAATCAAACTGGTTTAGCTGACAGTTGTCACGAAGGAACCTATACAATACAATATCATTACGACCAGAATAATTTTCTGACTTCTTATTCTAATCAATACGGGAGTATTATCTATTATGAATATGCTAATGGAAATAAGATTAAATTAATCTGGGGTTCAAATAAATCATACTATCAATATAACTCTCAAATCAACCTTGTTGATATAGATTCATTCAATGGAACTTACCTTGGTAAATTAAACAAGAACCTTTTGCAATCTCGACAAATGGAGTTTCAAATGGCATCAAATGGATTAACAACTACTTATCAATATACATTAAATTCTTCTGGATTAGTTATGTCAAGAATTGGTACAACGACTTATAATTCAGGAGAGCCACAGAAGAAATCAATTAGCGAATTTGAATATATTATCAATAAATAAACAGGTCTTTCGTAAGCTGTAATAATGGAAAGATCATATTAGCCTGATTATTAGATAATTACTATGATCACCTAAAACGGACAATAAAGGTAAGTTGTTTGTCATGCTTTTTGCATGACTCTGAGCCACTTACCAGGACTTGTAATATACCCGGCACCCGGATACGCGTAGCTGCACGCAATATAATTCTGTACCATGACAAATTTCTGGCACCGAGACAAATTGTACCCCCGTCACTCACTTCGCTCGCACGGGGCGCGGCACGACACTGCTCCAGTGCATTTTTTCAACATTAGCTACCGGGACTTAGAAAGCAACGCCGCCTAACGACTTCAAATGATTTCTGTCCATGACTTAAAAAAATATTACCATAAATTATTATTAATAAAATTGACTTTAGATTCCACAAGGTGTAATTTTGGTAATAAGTAAAAAAAACAGAAGTAGCTATTTGACTTAAATAAATTAGTATACCATCATGATTTACGATAAATCTTAAGATAAATTGAAGTATAAAATCTATCTGCATTAATTAAATAAATAAAATAAGATGATTGGAGCAATTATTGCAAGACAAGCCGTTAAATCAGGATTTGACGCACTTAACGAACGTAACCTTGACAAATTTATGAAGGCATGGGGAGACAATTGTATCTGGATTTACCCTGGAAAAGTTACTGCCGGTGGGCGATTTGTTGGAAAAGATGAGGTACGAAAATGGTTTGAGAAATTCCAATACCAGTTTCCTCAAATGAAATTCATCATAAACCATTTAGGAGTTGGAAATATTTTTGATTTAGTAGGGAACAATGTTATCTCGGCTCAATGGGACTTAGAGATAGTCAATAAAGATGGAATGAGTTTTTCTAATAGCGGAGTTACCTTACTTACAATAAAGGGAGCAAAAGTGGTTCAGGGGCAAGATTTTATGACAATATCCGATGGTGATGAATACAAGAAGTTATGGGGGGATATAAAATAATTTCCTTGTTAGCACCCGACTGTCTTGTTTGTGGAACAGACTCCAGGGAGTTTTTTAATAAGTCATCGATATCAAATGAGATTACCAAAGCAGTTGCTGATACTTCCTTTAAGATAACATATTCAATTGATAAGCGTGAAATAAGAATTTCTGCTGATGCTAATACAGCCATTTCTGTTGAGCAATGTTATATTAAGCCAATAAGTCAGAAGATGCCTGTCCGCATGGTATCTCATCTCGTTAAATCAGGTAATGATTGGCTAATTGATTTTATCAGTATAAGTTTTATACCAAATAACGAGGATTTAGGTAAACTAAACAAGGCACTGTAATAATATTCATTTGATGTTTTAAGTTACTCAGTTTGCTTTCTCGAATATAAATATGCTCCAGGATTTATTATTCCGGGCGCTTTCATTTCATCAGCCCATCATACTGGCGGGCTGTATAGAATAATTAGATTTTAAAAAACCTGAAAAGACGTATTACATGAATAAAGATAAAAAGATGATATTAGGATATGTTGTGGGTGGATTACTTGTTATTGCATTAGTACCTTCAATTATTATCAATATATTTTCCGTATCTTACAAAATTAAGTATTTTGAAGTTTGTTATTAATAAATTAAAAATTTTAAAATGGGAAACACAATTAGTAAAACGAGAAAAAGTAAAGATGCCTTAACATTAAAATCTAAAGAATCTAAAAAATTAATAACTGAGGATGATATTCGCAAAAGAGCATTTGAGATTTATCAAGAGAATCACAACTCTTCTTCTAATGAACTGGACAATTGGTATTATGCTGAAAGAGAGTTGAGAGGATTTTAGAAATAAACTTTCACTCTTCATAGAGAAAAATAATACCTGATTGCTTTTAAAACAAAAGTCCATAATATCAATTGAATGCCCCAAATATCTTAAATATTGGGGTATTTTTGTTTTTATAGTGTACTAAAATACAGATAAATATCTATCTTTTCACCTCATCAATACATGTCAGATATAGCCATTGTCGGGGGTGATATATTTCAAGGGGATAGTTAAGGTTGAGGCTGAGGTAGAGGCTGAGGTTAAGAAGAGTTTTTTTTAAAATAATTAAACTTTACTATATTACATTTGATACGTTAAACCAAATTATAGTGAATAGAATTGAAAACCTGGATATTGGACATGTAAAACGTGGTTTTGATAATAATTTCAAGATAAAAATATCTGAGGATTTCGATGATAAAAGCATAGAAACCAATTTCCCGCACAGGCATAATTTCTACACGGTGTGTCTCGTCATTAAAGGTAATGGAGTACATGTGATAGATTTCGGGAAAATTGATATTAAACCCAATCGCCTGTTTTTTATTAAACCCGAACAAGTCCATTTCTGGCAGATAAGTCCCAGATCAAAACTTGCTATAATTCAGTTTTCAGTTGATTATCTGGCAGGGTTATTCAATCCTGACAATATACCAGCTATACATTCACCTTTAAAGCAATACATTGATTTACAGACAGAAGAATCGAGCCTGATTTACGATATTATATGTAAAATTGAAACTGAAAATAATAAAAATGACCTGAATTCCGACAAAATAATTCAGGCACAGATCTTCATCATACTTGCAGAGATAGAGCGTTTATCCAGGATTGAAACCATACAAAAATCGAAAGGCAATAAAACTGAAATTCTGAACAATTTTAAGCGGCTATTAAACGCTAATTACAAGGAGATCACTACTATCAGCGGGTATGCCAAACTCTTAAGTATTACACCGAATTGGCTGAACATTATTATAAAAGAAACTACAGGATTTACAGCAAACGAACTTATGCATCAACGCATTTTACTCGAAGCCAAAAGACTATTAATAAACAAAAACACCGACATTACACAAATAGCTTATGAACTAGGCTTTAAGGACGCGTCATATTTCGCACGGTTTTTCAAAAAGTCAACAGGAATCAGTCCTACCGGATTTCGCAGCGGTATCTATAAAATGTACCAGCATCATAATGAATAGTACCTGTAAAGAAAATTGCTACCCTGTACTTTTGTAGAAGCAATTTTTCAGAAATATTCATTATGTCAGAACATTCTCACAATCATGAAAAGAAAACCAGTTGGGTAGTATTGATTACTGCGGTAACAATGGTTGTTGAAATCTTCTATGGTTTATTAACTAAATCCATGGCATTGCTTGCCGATGGTATTCACATGGGTTCTCATGTATTAGCCATCGGATTGAGCTGGATTGCATATATTGCAGTCAGACGTCTTTCAAAAAATGAGTCATTTAAAGGCAACACCGGCAAAATACTTTCTCTTTCGGGTTATAGCAGCGGCCTGATGCTGTTAATATTTGCCTTTGTTATCTTAACTGAAGCAATTCAACGTTTATCCAATCCCTCTCCCATTCAGTTTGGTATGGCTATCCTCATAGCATCCATCGGACTTTTAGTTAATATATCCTGTGCTTTTATTTTGCATCACGAACATGAACATTCTGATCACAATATAAGAGCCGCATACCTTCATGTTATTGCTGATGCACTGACCAGTGTAACAGCAATTGTCGGATTAACTGCTGCGTGGATCTGGAATGTTATCTGGCTCGATGCATTGGGTGCAATCATTAGTTCTTTCATAATTATCAGATGGTCTGTTGTTTTGCTGAAAGATTCAGGAATGGTGTTATTGGATATAAAAAAACTTGGTGTGGCACAGGTACGTTCGGGTTTTAAAACCACAGGGAAGACTCATGGTGATTGACCTTGCTTTACCTGCTCATGGAGTGTCCAGAGCTGTTGCAAAAGTGTTGTTTAAATTTATGCTGAAGCACGATTTAAAGGAATTGTTGCCTATGATGGAGTCATCTGGTTTTTCGGGAATACAAATTTCCCAGGCAAAGTTCCGGGTATTTGGATTTTCACTCCTTTCTTATGTGTGCGGAAGTAAGTAAGCGGGTCTGACGCCCATGCCCCATGCCGCACGCCCTCAACCTCAACCTTAGCCTCAACCTTTTTTATCGGGCTTCAGGACAGGAAACTATGGTAAAGATTCAGGAAGTAACAAACTACATGTATTCCGAATATAACATTGTATTCTGATCCGGAAATAATCTGACACAATGTCCCTGTAATTTAGCCGGATGTGCAAATTTGATATGCGATAAACCGGTTCTGATCTGTTTTAAAGGACATTGCGTCCACTTTATTCAGCCTCCTTGTTGGCCCTTTTAATGATGTGACTGACGGGGCGATAGCGTAACCTGCATTAAAATAATATAGCCCGGCTATTGTTTAACTAAAAAATCCGTTATACATTTGAAATAAAAACAGAACCAGCAAAAACTCATTAACCTTTTATCTCTGATCACCCGATATTAAACATTTTATCAATGGCACTTCAGACCTGAAATCCTCATGTTCCATTCATCCGTCCATTATTTAATTAAGTTATGAAATATCTTTGTTTGTTATTATTAAGCTTTTCGATTTCATTATCACTACTTGCACAAAATAAGCCTGTATCTTACAAGGTTAGTGGTCAGATTGTAGAAAAATTGACGGGCGATGGTGTTCCATTTGCTACGGTAACTATTAAAAACGATAGTATTAAAGAGAAAAAAGCACAGGCCTGCGATGTTTCAGGTCATTTTTCAATGAATGTGAGTGCACGGGTCAAATATACTTTAACGGTTTCCTCTGTAGGATATAAAGAATTCAGCATTCCATTTAATGTCTTAGAACTGAAAACCGACCTCGGGAAACTATCAATGGAATCGGGTGTAGAATTAAAAGAAGTTTCCGTAACTGCACAAAAGCCTCTGGTAAAAATGGAACCGGACAAGATAGTTTACAGTATGGAGTCCGATCCCGAAGCTCAGACCAGCAATGTGATGCAAATGCTCTATAAGATACCGCTGGTAACTGTGGATGCTGAGGACAACATCACAATTAATGGGAAATCAAATTTCAAAATCCTGATAAACGGGAAAAGTTCCTCGATGATGTCAACAAATTTCAAGGAGGTGCTTAAAAGTCTGCCGGCCAATACAATCAAAGACATAGAAGTAATAACCAATCCTTCGTCAAAATACGATGCCGAAGGAGTCGGAGGAATCCTCAACATCATCACCACCAAAAAAACGCTAAGCGGGTACAACGGCAGTGTAAGTACCGGTGTAGATGCGCGGGGCAGTTTAAACTGGAGCGGTTATCTTGCTACAAAAATAAATAAGTTCAGTTTCTCAGCGCGTTATTATGGCAGCCAGTTTATACAACCCGAGTCGAAGACAGCCGGTTCGTCGGAATATTTTAATAATACCGATTACCGTTTTTCAAGCTCTAACGGAAGTAGCTCTTACAAAGGATTATCCAACGGATTTTCAGGTGAAGCAAGCTACGACATTGATTCCCTGAACCTCATAAGCCTTTCCTTCTGGGGATACCAGGGTTTTTACAGGAACAATGGCTTTTCTGAAACGCAATATATGAACACCACAGATGATATTACCCGGATGTACACGAATACGATAAACAGCAGAAACAGCAATGGCTCGCTTTCGGGAAATATCGATTATCAAAAGACTTATAAAAAACCCGACAAGTCACTCACCTTTTCCTACAAACTTGACAACAATCCTTCAACCACAAAATACATTACTAATGTAGAGGGAATTACTAATTATCCCTCCTATAGCCAGTTATCAAAGAATGATGCTGTCGGCCGGGAGCAAACCTTCCAGGCGGATTATTATGACCCCTTAACCCCGATGCATCAGGTAGAAGCCGGTTTAAAATTCATCTTAAGGCAGAATACAAGCACCTCAGAAACTTTCCGTAACGATACTGTGAAGCTCGATAACCAGAACGATCTTGACTATACTCAGTACATCCTGGGAGCTTATGCCGGCTATGTTTTCAAATGGAAGAAGCTAAGCGCCAAGATGGGGTTGCGTCTCGAACGGACATGGAACGACGGGACGTCAAAAACATCCGGCGTCAATACCGATTTTACCAACCGGCTTTTTAATCTGGTGCCATATATCACCTTCACCCTGATGCCCAAACAGGGACAAACCATAAAATTATCCTATACCCAGCGTCTTTCCCGTCCCGGTATCTGGTATCTGAATCCGTATGTCAACAATACTGATTCTTTGAATATCAGTTATGGAAATCCGCAGTTGAAAGCGGAGATATCGCATTCGTTCGAATCAGGTTATACTTACTTTACTCCCAAATTCAATTTCTCTGCTACTTCTTCCGCCTCTTTTATAAATAATGCCATCGAGAATATTTCAACAATTGAGACCAACGGGGCTAGAGTCAGCACATATAAAAATATCGGTAAGGATCAAACCTACGGCTTAAACCTCTATTTTGGATATCGTCCTACCCCTAAGCTCAGCATCTTTTTTAACGGAGGCGGCAGTTACATCAAACTGGCAGCTGACAATGGTTATGCCATTAGCAACGAAGGGTTTAACTACAGAAGCTATGTGGGCGGACGGTGGACTCTCTGGAAAGATGGTTCAGTAAGCAGCAACATAGGAATATTTTCTACCGGCGTCATGCTGCAGGCAAAAGGTTTTACATATTATTACACCAGTATTGGAGTGTCGCAATACCTGCTAAAACGTAAGTTGATGTTAAATTTTTCCTCAACTGATCCGTTCTGGTACTATAAAAAATATTCATATGAATCGAAAGATATAACATTCCTTTCGGTAAATAAATATACCTATCGGGCACGAAATTTTCGTTTCAGTCTGACGTTCAATTTCGGAAAAATGGATACACAGGTTAAGAAAGCCCGTCGTGGTATTCAAAACGATGATGTAAAAGCCAACGATAGCAGCAAGGGCGGAGCGGTTCAGCAATAGACAGATCCTCAACTTTTGTCTTTTTACTTTTGTCTTTTGTCTTGATCTTTACTTTTGTCTTTTATTTTGCCTTCTGATTTTTCTCTAAATCTGCTACCAGGAATTTGGCATTAAATATTCATATCGATACATTTTAGCGAATAAAAAGTAGTTTTTGAAAGGGTATATATAAGTTATATGTAAGGTTTTAGACACCAGCCAATTAGACAATCATGACAGTTACCCTACATATAACTACAAAAGCCATAATTTCCCTACATATGCCAGGACTCCGAACGCACAAGCAAGAGTTTGGCAGCCGCCACCGCGACAGCCCACGCTGCTGCCAAACACGTGCCTTTTTGCCTGCCTGGACTTCGCTGACTAGTCACTTGTTGATGTATTAGAGCAACAAATCCACTGATATTTATACCATATAACCACCAAGGGTTTCGATCAGATAAAAAGTCCGCTTGTCACATTAGACCTTTGACCATAACATTTTAGTATTGGAGTTTCCCTATATTTACTACATGAACAAAAATGACACCACGCACAAGTCAGAACTAAACACCACTATGGCGTTTACAAAATCGTGGTGTTTCATGCTAAAACTACAAACTGGACAGCAATAAATGTTAGAAAACTAAATCTTTCAATATGAATGGGCAAAAGAAACGGTTATTCTTGATAAAAACTGCATACTGGCTGGGTATAATTGCAGATACAATTTGGGCGGTTGGGCTGCTATTTCCTCAGATATTCGGTATTCTGACTGGTACGGCTGATTTTAACCCTAATTTACAATTTAGATTAATCATGAGCATTGGCGGGATATTAATGGTAGGTTGGACAATTCTTCTTATATGGGCAGTAAGAAAGCCAATTGAAAGGAGATTTATTATTCTTTTAACGGCTATTCTTGTGGCTGGACTTTTCATAGTGGCACTCATTGGATATTCTGAAGGGAATACAAGCAATATTTGGATTCTAATTAAAAATACAATTCTATTTATATTTATGGTCACAAGTTATTTACTTGCGAAAAAATATGAAAAAATGCAATTAGGAGAAACGCAAATGCAGAACAATAATTGATGAAAAATATAGCAGTTGTAATCTATATAAATAAGAATGAGTGAAAAGCACGAAAACACAACATGTGGTATATGCAAGCCGGGGGCTGCGGGTTTGCGATTGTAATCTCTTTTACTTAGCTTTCGTGTAACGAGATAAGCAGAAGCTATTAAATCCTGGCCTGCACATACCTCCAACGTTGTAGGCAAGTCAAGAAAAACCACCCTAAAAAATAGGATTACATGCAAAATAAAAGAGTACTATTATTTCTTGCTCAAGGATTTGAAGAATATGAAGCAAGTGTATTTACAGATGTGATTGGATGGAGCAGGATTTATGGGATAGCACCTGTGGACTTGATTACAACTGGATTGCGACATGAGATAAAATGTACATGGAATTTTATTGTTCAACCAGAGATTGATTTTGATAAAATAAATGTGAGTGATTTTGATGCATTAGCTATTCCTGGAGGATTTGAAAAAGCTGGATTTTACGAAGATGCTTATGATGAACGATTTTTAAACCTGATTCAGGAATTTGATAAACAAGGAAAAATAATTGCATCAATATGCGTTGCTGCATTACCAATTGGCAGGGCTGGAGTTTTAAAGGAAAGAAATGCAACTACTTATGATTTGTTAGATGGAATTAGAAGAAAACAACTTTCAGATTTCGGAGCTATAATTCAGGACGAGAGAATAGTGGTTGATAAAAATATTATTACTTCAACTGGCCCATCAACTGGACTAGATGTTGCATTTATGCTTCTTGAAATGCTGACAAATTCAGAAAATGTAGATATTGTGAAAAAATATATGAGATTTAAATAATATGGAAAATGGCCAGCCTACAACAAGCTATATATAAAAAAGAATTAATGACCATATAATGTGGTATGGTGCAAAAGCTGGACAATCTGACCACATATGGCCTTTTTGAGCACAATTAACATATATAACTTTTCAACAAACGTCTTATTCCGACCATGAATAATTAATCTGTTAAGGTCAGATGTGATCAAGGAAACTGACTTTTCCAGAGGGGCCGACCCTTTACTGTAAACCACATCCCGTAAACCTCACATCCCAAATCAATGTTAAGTTAAAAGTTTGTAGGAAGAGGTTTAAAGTCCGTCTCTGCCTGTATGACTTGATAAAGGACTGGACCATTGAGTTCTCGTATATTATGACAGCTTTAAAACTAACCCTACATATAACAAATCAAGATTATCCTCAACAAATTCTTTTGAAATAGCTAATAACTATTATTTTTAGTAGATAAACTGCATTATATAGTTTGTAAACTAAAAACAATAGTTATATTTGCAAAAATAAATACACTGTCATGAAACATCTGACTAACCGTGAAGAAGAAATTATGGAAATATTTTGGGAAAAAGGTTCCATATTTGTCAAAGACATAATCGAACAGCTTGCTGGTCCAAAACCTCACTATAACACAATTTCGACCGTTGTACGAGGGTTGGAGGAAAAGGGTTTTGTTGGTCACGAGCAGTTTGGAAACACATACCGTTACTTTGCTCTCATCTCACGTGAGGAGTTCAGCAAAAACTCAATCAAAAATATTGTGAGCAAATATTTCAATACCTCTTATGCCTCGGTTGTTTCCATGTTTGTGGAAGAAAATAAAATTTCAACCGAAGAGATTCAGGAATTAATACGTCAGGTCAAATCCCGTAAAAACAAAAAAAATGGATAACTGGTTGTTGTTCCTGCTAAAATCGACAATAAGTATAAGTCTGTTATACCTGTTCTTCCGTTTTCTGATGCGGAAAGAAGCGTTTTTTAAACTCAGCCGAATAACATTGTTATTAATTGTGTTAGCCTCAGCAATTATTCCATTTATATCATTACCACAACCAATCTATCCTGTATTACCAATAAAGTTGGTCCCTATTTTTCAGAGCAATACAATTTTAGAAGAGCCCGTTCAGAGTAATGAAACCCCTATAGCAATTTATTCTTCTGCGTCAGCATCAGATACGATAAAACCTATTGTTATTTCAACTAAAACGATTGTGCTATTCGTGTATCTGGTGGGAGTTTTCATTTCACTCTTACTATTGGTCTATCGTATTAGTTCGGTTTTGCTGTTGTTTAGAAAATCAAGAAAATCTGATCTGAACGGCATACGTTTAATGATCGTAATTGATGATATTCCGGCTTTTTCATTCAAACGTCATATTCTGATTTCACAACAAGATTACGAAACCAATTCCGAAGCAATCCTTACACACGAATTGTCGCACATCAAACAGGGGCACTTTTACGATCTTATGCTTCTGGAACTGGTTAAAATCATCTACTGGTTTAATCCACTTGCTTACCGTATGGATAGCGACATGAAAGAAATCCACGAGTTTCAAGCCGATGAACACACCCTTAATTCAGGCATCGATGCAACTAAATACCAATTACTTATTATTCAAAAATGTGTCGGACATCAACAGTTCGCACTTGCTAACAGTTTTAATCATTGTCAAATTAAAAATCGTATTACTATGATGAACAAATCAAAAACCAGCAAAGCTTGGTGTTGGAAGGTGGCGACCTTTCTCCCATTGCTTGCCCTGTTGCTGATGGCTTTCGGCAAAAGGGGCGAAATTGTACCCGAAAAGAGTAATCTGCCTGAAAAAATTATTGCACAATCCGAAATTGTACAGAAACAAAATGAGCTGACAAATCAAATCATTGAGATCAAAAAAGATGGCAATTACATTGACAATAAGCTATCTTCATTGGAAGAAATAGCTAAGAAAGGGCAAGAATGGATGAAGGCTGGAAATAAATGGACACTTCTTTTAATTGACGAATCAATTCCTCTTAAGCGCATTGATGATGTCAGGGAAACTCTGGCTAATGCAAAGGTTTATTTGGTTACCCAATCAACAGTTGGTTCTGATGATATTGTTTATTTTATGGGAGATGTACCTCAATCCGCGAAGTTTACACAAGGCAAATTCAATGATTGGATGAACAGTCAGTTAAATAATTATCCTGACATTAAATCCAAGTTTAAGGAATATAAAATATCCTATAGCTTTATTGTTGATAAAAATGGTAAAACCAGGGATGGTCATGTTAACAAGGGGAGTGATTATCCTGAAGTAAATGCTGTTTATGAAAAAATCCTGACTCAGATTCCCGACTGGGAACCTGCTATGAGAGGTAGAGCTAAAGTAAGTGTCTACTTTAATATAATGAGTGGTGCCGTAGTCCGTTCTGTTACAAAGAAATAGTGCATAATATGCTAGTTTAGTAAAATTAAAAAAGCTGTCGGCTTTGGTGCGTTTCCATTGCCGGCAGCTTTAATCATTGTCAAATATTGTATCGCTACAACGGGACAAAATTAGGAATTTAACCTGAAAGACGATCTTTTAATGACAAATTTCTCAATCTCACAGGACAATATATTGCCGCCGAGACAACGCAAACGTGACAAATTCGTTACCATTGACAACTTCGTTTGGACTCACAGTTTTAAAATTCCGCCTAAAACATAACACGGATGGTATAGGTAATTGCCTTCCCGCTTCGCCTGCTGACTCGAGACGAATTCGTTATAACATGACAAAGGCTTCGCGGGACACGGTCAGCAGCCCGGACAGCTTAATAATCAGCTCCATAAGTCTATGCGAGTAAATTTAATCCAACTTATTGAACTTTTGGTACCTTGACAAATCCTGCTACCATGACAAAGTCAATAGGGCTACTGGCCGACGCGTCCGCCAGCCGGCGGATCATGGTTTTTGCTCCCGATAGCTATCGGGAGCCATCTGGACTGTTTTATCTTGACGTGACAACTTCGTACCATTTATCGGGACTCAGTCATCTGGACAATTTTATGATGACACGAAAATCCTGCCCACTTACCGGGACTTTGCAAAAACACATGACAATTCCTGCTAAAACAACTTGTGCTAACAGGAAAATCAATGGAAATACCATGATAAAATTATTACTCTTGCGTGATATTAAGATTTGTAAATTTAAAATAATGTACTAACTTTGTAATTACATTTAGAATAAATATTATGGAAGTCACAGTTATCAAAATAGGCAATTCAAGAGGGATTAGGTTAAGTAAAACTCTGCTTGAAAGATACAACATCCGGGACACAGTAGATTTAATACTGGAAAAAGGACAAATCATCATTAAGCCTTTATCCAGCCCGAGAAAAGGATGGGATAAGGCATTTATGGACATGAAAGCTAATGGCGACGATAAATTGCTCATCACAGACATATTTGAAGACGAAAATATCTAAGAATGGAAATAAAACAATATCAAATAATCCTTGTGAGTCTGGATCCAACTATTGGTAGTGAGATCAAAAAAACAAGACCCTGTGTTGTTATTTCGCCTGATGAGATGAATAAACATTTAATGACGGTTGTAATAGCCCCAATGACAACTAGTTCTAAAGATTATCCCACAAGGATTGAAATCAAACATGATAATAAAATTGGATGGATTGTGCTTGACCAAATAAGAACAATAAATAAACAAAGGATTATCAAAGAACTAGGTAAGTTATCCAGACCTGAGATAAAAGAAGTTAAAGAAATTCTCAAAGAGACATTTGTGGATTAAAACACTTCTTTGTTTAACCAGACAAATTTGTTCTGCGTGCAAATACGTAATAATCAAAAGGGATACTTTTTTCATAAAAATTAGATTATTTTAATTTTCATAATAAGTATAGCTTTTGCATAATTGAAACATTATCGGTAATTTTACGTTTACATATAGGAATATTTACTTGAATAGTAATATGGAAAAGAATAAACAAAATATAGTTGCCTCAATCTCTAAGAAAACAGGTGCTTCCGAGGAAGAAACTAGCAAGATTATAACTGAGTTTGCAAAGGAATTAAAAAAAACTGATAACAATGAGCAAATTACAGTGCTCCCTGGGATAGGTTATGTTATCGTTGTTCCAAATGATCAGGGTTCAATGACTGGTAGCATAAAAACTATGCGAATACCTAACGCAAATCAATGGTATATAGCAAATAAGGAGAACTTCCCTACTATTGGAGTAGTTAAGTCACAAGGTCCCGTTTTCCAGCATTGTGTTTCGTCGAGACAACATATTATTGAAGAACTAAAATCAAATAGAAAATCAAAAGAAATTTTAGAAAAGTTCATGAAGATTTCCGGCATTTCAAATAAACTTCTTGCAGAAGAGGTGTTTGAGATTAGTCCTAAAACGCTTTACTTATATCGCAAATCAAATAAAGATATGCCCATTAGGTTTAATGAACAGATTCTAAAATTAGAAGAGTTGTATAAAAAGGGGATTGAACTTTTCGAAGATTCTGAAGGATTTAATAAATGGCTTAAATCAGAGTCTTATGGTTTAGGCAATGTTAAGCCAATCGATCTAATTAATTCAATTACTGGAATTGATCTCATATTTGAAGAATTAGTTCGGATAGAATTTGGTGCTACTGCTTAAATGGAAGTATTCAGAATTACTCATAAGAAATGGTCGAACAGATTGACTGCTTCAGGCCTGGCTGCAAGATGGAATTCTACTGGAATTTATGTTATTTATACTGCAGGTTCAAGAGCCCTCGCCTGCCTGGAAAATGTAGTTCATAGGGCATCATCTGGTCTTAAAGCTCCCTTTATTACAATGATAATATCAATTCCAGACGATATTACTATTAAAGAACTTTTACCGGAAGATCTTCCAAAAGATTGGAGCAAAAGTGGAGAAGTTGCATATAATAAGTGCAGACCATTTGGAGATAACTGGATTATAAGTTTGGAATCTGCTGTACTAAAAGTGCCATCAGCCATAATTCCTGAGGACTATAACTATCTTCTCAATCCTACTCATCCAGATTTCTCTAAGATTTCGATATTAGCTGAGGATAGTTTTACTTTTGACGAAAGGATTAAGAAAAATAAATAAATACAACAGCTAACTCGTTAGGTTTAATTAATTATCTCACCATTGCTGCGCAATGGATTCGATGAGATCGTCGCCCGCTGGCGCGGTCTCCCCGGTTGCCTTCCCACTTCGCCTCTCCTACTCTATAAAAATACGTTATAGCATGACAAAGGCTTCGCGGGACACGGTCGGCAGCCCGGGCAACTTCTCAATCGGCCCCAAAAGTCTATGTGATATAAAAGAATACGAGAAGCTGAAAGATCTTCACGTAGTCATGCTTTCAA